>Ga0181521_10000774_pt1 | contig 39430 bp, 37 predicted proteins | sample PEATcosm2014_Bin_32_FD_119764 | JGI IMG/M metagenome (GOLD analysis project Ga0181521, IMG submission 119764) | Peatland microbial communities from MTU Mesocosm Facility, Houghton, MI, USA - PEATcosm2014_Bin02_60_metaG | ecosystem: Environmental > Terrestrial > Soil > Wetlands > Peat | place...
TAGCCGGTGCAGCGGCATAGATTGCCCTCGATGCCGCGCCGGATCGCCGCTTCGTCCGCGCCCGGGTGACGCTCAATGACGTGACTCGCCTGCACCATCAGGCCGGGCGTACAGAACCCGCACTGCACGGCGCCGCTCGCCACGAACGCGTCGCGTAGACGGACGCCGGCTTCGCTAACCGCCACGCCCTCAATTGTCGTGAGCTCGCGTCCATCGCAATCGGCGGCGAACATCAGGCACGAATTGACCGTCGTGCCATCCACGAGGATGGTACAGGCACCGCACTCACCCTCGCCGCAGCCATACTTCGTGCCGGTCAGCCCGAGCTGGTCGCGCAGCATCTCGAGCGTGCTCATGTGCGCCGGCACAGTCAGCTTCCTCTTCACTTCGTTCAGCGTGAAGGCGATCTCACAGTCGGCAGACATGGCCCACCACCCTCTGCAGCATGTTGTGGACAAGCTCGCGTCGGTACCAGTCGGACGCACGTATGTCGGAGATCGGCCGAATCTCTTCCAGCGCTGCCTGTGCGGCTGCTTTAATCGCGGCCAGCCCGGCCGTTCGACCTTCCAACGCCGCCTCGGCGCGCGGCGCGCGGATCGGTGTCGGCGCCACCGCACCAAAGGCGATCCGCACATCCCGCAGCACCTCGCCGTCTCGCCGCGCACCAACCGCGATTGAAATTGCCGCAATATCCAGTGCGGGGCGAGCACCGTGCTTGTAGAACTCCCCGGCAAACCCCGGCGGCGACAGCGGCACTTCGACGGCCGTGAGCAACTCCGAAGGAGCCCTGCACGTGCGGCCCGGGCCCACGAAGAACGCGGTCAGCGGCACGCGGCGAGTGTGCACCGAACCGTTGTGTTTGTGCGCGAGCACGACCTGCGCGTCCAGCGCGAGCAGCGGCACCAGTGTGTCTCCCGCAGGCGATGCATTGCAGAGGTTGCCGCCGACGGTTGCGACGTTGCGGATCTGGTCGCTCGCGAAATGGTCGCAGGCCTGCCACAAAAGGTTCAGCCGCTGCCGCACCAGCGCGGATTCCAACAGCTCAGTAATCGTGACGAGCGCGCCGATGCGCGCAATCCCGCCTTGCTCCACCACACCCTTCAGGTCGGCGACGTGGCGCACGTTCATCAGCACCGGCTGGAGCTGCAGCCGGCCGCCGCGCGTCTGCGGCATGAGGTCAGTGCCGCCCGCCAGTACGCTTGCGCCGGCAGTGCATAGGATCTCGGTCGCCTCCTCCAGCGACCGCGGCGCGACGTAGCGCTCGATGCTCGCCATCTAGAAGCTCCTCGGTTCCCGATACCGACCGAACGCCCCGACCAGCACGCTAGTGATCTCGCCGACGCTCGCATAGGCCTTGACCGCTTCCATGATCGCGGGCATGAGGTTCGGCCTCGCCTCAGAGCGCGCATCCGACCTCAGGGCCGCCAGCGCCGCCTGCACACGAGTCCCGTCGCGCTCGGCACGCACCTGATTGAGGGCCTCGACTTGCGCGCGCGCGTCCTGGTCCTTGTAGGGATGAAACTCCATCTCAGGGGTCTTGTCCCCGGTACGGTAGCAGTTTACGCCCACCTTGCGGAATGTCCCCTGCTCGATCTCTTGCTGGTGCTTGTATGCCTGCGCCGACACCTTGGACTGGATCGTGCCATCGGCGATGAGCTTGACGATGCCGCCCTGCGCGTCCACGTCCGCCATGACAGCTTCCATTCGGTCGCGCATCTGGTTGGTGAGCGTCTCAACGTAGTACGAACCGCCGAGCGGGTCGACGGTGTCGGCGAGGCCCATTTCCTCGATCAGCAGCTGCATGGTGCGCAGCGAAATGCGCTGCGCGTATTCCGAAGGAATCGTGTAAGCCTCGTCATAGCAACATAACGCCATGGTCTGCGCACCGCCCAGCGCGCAGATAAGTGCATAGTAGGCGCCGCGCACGATGTTCAGCTCCGGCTGCTCGAAGGTGAGCCCCCCCCCGCCGCCGCCTGCGAGCATGCGCATCCACATCGACCCTGGCTCAGTCGCACCGTACTGTTCCTTCATGATCTTGGCCCAGAGGCTGCGGCCCGCACGGAATTTTGCCACCTGCTCGAAGATGTTGCCGAAACAGTTGAAGTTGAACGACAGGCGCCCGGCAAATTCGTCCACCGCCAGCCCCCGATGGATCACGTCGTCGGCGTATGCCTTGGCGATGCACAAAGCGTACGCGATCTCCTGCGCCGGCTCGGCACCGGACTCGCGGATGTGGTAGCCGCAGACGGACACCGGGCTGTATTTCGGTGCGTGCTTGGCGCAGTACTCGATGGTGTCTCCGACCAGCCGGATCGAGGGCTCGACTGGGTAAACCCAGGTACCCCGGCCAATGAATTCCTTCAAAATGTCGTTCTGCGCGGTGCCGCGCAGCTTGGTGATGTCGTAGCCGCGCTTCTCGGCCATTGCGAGGTACATCGCGATCAGGATCGCCGCCGCACCGTTGATCGTCAGGGAAACCGTGATGCGCTCCAGATCCACGCCATCGAAAGCGATCTCGAAGTCGCGCAGGGTGTCCACCGCCATGCCGACGCGTCCGACCTCGCCCTCCGCCTGTGGATCATCGGAATCCATTCCGCACTGCGTCGGCAGGTCGAATGCCACGTTCAGTCCGGTCTGGCCGTTAGCGATCAGGTAGTGGAACCGCTTGTTGGTGTCCGCCGCGTTGCCAAAGCCGGTGTACTGACGCATCGTCCACGGCTGCTTGCGATACATCAGGGAATGGATGCCCCGCGTGAAGGGGTACTGGCCGGGCAGCCCAATCATGCTGTTGCCGCCGCTCGCCTCGACGTCGGCGGACGTGTAGAGCGGCTTGATCTCGATCCCCGACTCATTGACCACAACGCGCGATGCCTTCTCGGCTCGGTCCCTGGGTTTCATGGCACGTTGGCCCGGATGAAGTTGACAATGTCATCGAGCCGCGAGCTCGAGGGGAAGACCCCCTTGAAACCGAGGGCGCGCAAGGCGTCATGGTCCTGCGCCGGAAGGTTCCCGCCGATGATCCAGAGCCTGTCGCCGAGGCCTGCCTGCTCAAGCAAGGGCTTGAGCTTGCGGCAGATTGGCAGGTGCGAGCCGGCCATCGAGGAGAGCGCGATTACGTCAGCGTTCTCCTCACGCGCGATACGCGCAACCGCCCCTGGCGTCTGGCGCAACCCCGTATAGATCACCTCGAAGCCGGCGTCCATCAGCGCGTGCGCCACGACCTTCGCTCCCTGATCGTGCCCATCCAAGCCAGGCTTGGCGAGCACTACTTTGACACGCCTGTTGGCATTCACGACCTGGATACCTCCTTCGCAATAATCAACTTGAGTATCTCGCTCGTGCCGCCGCCGATCAGCGTGAAGCGCACGTCGCGCAAAAACCTCTGCACCGGGTAGTCCATGGCATAGCCGTAGGAGGCGAACACCCTTGCCGTCTGGTCGGCGACGCGCGCGGCGCATTCGCTGGCAAACAGCTTCGCCATCGCCGCCTCCTTGTGGTGCGGCTTGCCGGCACCGTGCAGCCAGGCCGCGCGATAGACGAGCTGCGTGGCGGCCTCGAGCTCGGTCGCCATGTCAGCCAGCTTCAACTGGATTGCCTGGTACCGGTTGAGCGTCTTGCCGAACTGCTGGCGCTCACCGGCATACCGTACCGCCGCGTCGAGCGCGGCGCGCGCCAGCCCCACTGCCATCGCTCCCGTGATGAGGCGGATCTCGCCCAGCGTCTTGCGCAGGTGCGCTTCACCGTCGCCCTCCTCCTTCGAGAGACGGTGGCTGTCAGGCACAAAACATTCGTCGAACGCGAGCTCCGCCGTGGGCAGCGCCCATACGCCCATCTTTTCGATCGTGCGTCCGAGCTTCAGGCCTGCGACGCCGCGCTCGACCAGGAAAATGGTGAGCTTTTTCTCATCGCCCGCCTTGGCGAACACCGTGAAGAAGTCCGCGACCGGCGCCGACGTGACCCAGGTCTTCTGCCCGTTGAGCACATAGCCGCCGTCGACGGCACGTGCTCGCGTGGCGATGCTGTCGAGGTCGCTGCCGGCATTCGGCTCGGTCATGCAGATCGCGCCGATCCTTTCACCGCGCAGCGCCGGCTTGAACAGCCGCTCAATGATGTCGGCGTTGCCGAGCATATGCAGGAACTTCGTGCCCATCAGTGACTGCATCGCCGCGCAGGCGGCAAGCGACATCGATCCGCGCGCGATTTCCTCCAGCGCGAGGCAGAACTCCGTCAGCCCCATTCCGCTGCCGCCGACGTCCTCCGGATAACGCATGCCGAACAGGCCCATGCCGGCCAGCTCGGCAAACAGCTCGCGGGGAAAGGCGTGGGCCTCATCCAGCGCCGCTGCCTGCGGCGCGATGCGCTCGTCGCAATAGCGCGCAAATGTTTCGCGGACCTGCCATTGTTCGGCGCTCAGCTCGTAGTCCATGTCAGGACCCGCCGTCCAGCTCGCGCCACTTATAGTCGATCAGCTCGAGCAGCACGCCATTGACGGCCTTCGGGTGCACGAACGCGAACTCGCAGTCGCGGAAAGGCCGCGCGCCGCCGATGAACGGATAGTTCTGCGCGTCGAGCTCGGCCATTGCCGCGCGGGTGTTGTCCACGTTCAGCGAAATGAGCATGATGCCCTCTCCGCGCTTTCCAATAAATTTGGCGACATCCCCATCCGGGGTGAGCGACTCCATCAGCTCGAACCCGACCCCGGCCAGCCAGTAGCGTGCCACGCGGATCTTCTCGGGCTCGTCCACGTAGGCATCGTCGGGCTCGTGCTTGCCGAGAATCGGCTCCCAGACCTTCCTCGCCGCCTCTAGGTTCTTCACCGCGATACAGATGTGATCAAGCTTGTTGACTTTCATCGGCCCTCCCTGCCGGCGCCGCGCATTGATTCCCGTAGCACCTGCTTCTGAATCTTGCCGAGTGCGCTGCGCGGCAGCGCATCGACAAAACGGACCTCGCGCGGATGCTTGTAACGCGCGATGCGTCCTTGAAACAGCGCCAATGCTTCGCCCTCCGTCATGAAGCTACCAGGCCTGAGCACTACGGCCGCGACCACCGCTTCGCCCCACCGCTCATCGGGTCTGCCGACGACGCACGCGTCCGCGACCGCCGGCGACTCGAGCAGCACACTTTCCACTTCCGCCGGGTAGATGTTCTCGCCGCCGGAGATGATCATGTCCTTCGCTCGCGCCACGACGTAAAGATATCCCTCCTCGTCGAAGTGGCCGATGTCCCCCGAGCGGAACCATCCGTCCACGAATACCTGCGCGCTCTCGTCCGGAGCGTTCCAGTACCCCGTCGCCACATTCGGCCCGCGCACCAGGATTTCGCCGTCGCGGCCGGGCGGTAGCTCAGCGCCATCCTCGCCCACGACCTTGACCTCGCAGTGCAAGGCGGGCGTGCCGGCTGACCCAGCTTTGCGCAGCGCATCGGCGGCTCGCCCGTAAGTCGCGATCGGGCAGGTTTCGGTTGAACCATATACCTGAATCACCGGCACACCGCGCTCGCTCACCTTGCGCACAAAGGCCTCTGACACAATCGTTGAGCCTGTGCTGATGGCTCGGAGGCTCGACAAATCGGCGTCCCTCCAACGCGGCGATGCCATCAGTGCGCTGAGCTGGGCCGGCACGAGCACCGTGAGCGTGATGCGTTCGCGTTCGATCGCATCCAGCGTCGCGTCCGGATCGAATTTCGCGTGCAGCGTCACGCGCGCGCCGGCGTGCAGCGCGGGTGTCGTCTGGATATTCAGCCCGCCCACGTGGAAGAGCGGCAGTGTCGTCAGCACGCGGTCGGCGCTGGTGAGATCGTGCATATGCGCGCTGTTTACCGCGTTCCACAGGATCGCGCGCTGCGTCAGCAGCACGCCCTTGGGCGCCCCGGTGGAGCCCGAGGTATAGCACAGTAGCACTGGAGAAGACTCATCCCCGCCGCGAGGGGCCGGCCCGCTGGTGGCGCAATCCAACATGGACAGTTCGGTCGCCGGAATCGCGCCGTCGATCGCCCGCGCGTGGGCGGCGAACGCGGGTTCGACGAACAGCACGCGCGGCGGGCAATCCGCCAGCACGCGCGCGTGCTCGCGTGGTGCGAGGCGCCAGTTGAGCGGCACGAGCATTGCGCCCAGACGCGCACACGCGAACAGCAGCACCAGCATGGCCGGATTATTCAGGCCGAGGAAGGCAACCGAATCGCCGCGCCGCGCCCCAAGTCCGGCGAGTGCCACCGCGGCGCGCTCGACGCGCCGTGCGAGATTCGCGTAGGTGACGTCGCTAGCTTCGAACCTAATAGCGACAGCGTCCGGCGCAGCCTGGGCATGCCGTTCGATCCAGTGGGACAGGTCCATGATCAGCGCCCCGTCACCTCGAGCACTACGGCCATTGCCGTGTCGCCCGCTGCGCAACCGCTGAAGAGCCCGTGGCCGCCGCCGCGAATCACCAGTTCCTCGATCAGCTCGATGACCGCACGGGTGCCCATCGGCGCCTGCGGATGACCCCAGACGAGCGAGCAACCATAGTTGTTCATGCGCTGGATGTCGACGCCGGTGGCGCGCGCAAACACGATGTCATTCAGCGCGAACGGATTGTGCGTCTTGATTGCGTCCATGCGGTCGATCGTGAGCTCCGCCGCCGCAAGTGCACGCTGTGCCGCCGGGATCGGCGCCTCCGGCATGTACGCGAGCGCCACGCGCGACTGACCGAAACCGAGCAGCCGGATGCGGATCGCCGGATCGCGCGATAGGTCTCTGGCGCGCTCCGGGATCGCGAGCACGATCGCCGCATTGCCGTCCGCCGGATGCGTCTGCCCGCCGTAGGTCACGGTGCCGCCTTCGAGAACGGGCTGCAGTTTGGCCAGCTGTTCGGGCGTGGACAACCTGATGCCCTCGTCGCCCGGAAGCGTCACGGCCGTCTTCCGGTAACTTGGGTCCGGGACCGCAAACGGCAGCGTCATGAAACGCCTGTGGAACGCGCCATCGTGTGCCAGCGCGTCGCAGTATTGCGCTTCGCGCCGCAGCACCACTTGGTGCTGCTCGGCCGGGCCGATGCCGTGCTTCCTCGCGACGTTCTCGGCCGTAACCACCATGGCGTGCGGCCCAAGCGGATCACAGCTGAAATTGTCCAGTACCCAGTCTTCGTGCGCGCCCGTGCCCCCGGGGCCGCGCGGGTTGGGGTAGTAAAGGTGCGGTCCGTTCGAGGTGCGGTCGCAGGTGACGGCCAGCGACACGCTGGAGAGACCGCACTCGATCTCCTGCGCACCGGCGAGCAGCACGCGCACGCCGGTGGCACAGGCCTGCATCAGCGTTGGGCCTCCGATGTGGCCGACGCCCGCCCGACCGGCGAGCCACGGCAGGCCGTAGAACGCGTGCTTTTGCGGCACGCTGAGGCCGAGCACGCCGTGGTCGAACATCTCCGCCGGGATTTCGCGCCGTGCGAGTTCCTGCCTCACCACGTGCGCGGCGAACTCGATCGAGTGCAGGTTCGAGAACGCGCCCTGCCAGCGCGCGAACGGCGTGCTCCAGTAGCAGCCGTAGGGAATTTCGGCCCGGTATGCCATCAGCTGCGTCCCATCATATCGAGCAGAATGCGCTTGGCATTCTTGAGGTGCGTATGCATGGCCGCCGCCGCTGCCTCGCCGTCGCCAGCCGCGAGCGCCGCAGTCAACTGCTTCAGTGCTTTCAGTACGATCGCGCGCACCGCGGCGTCGTCGAGCGTGAAGGCGCGCAGGTAGCGGACGTGCTCCGCGTAAATCCGGATCGCTCGTACCAGACGCTTGTTTGGCACAAGCGCGGTCCAGGCATCGCGATAGTGGTAGTTGGCCTCCATGAACGCCGCGCCGTCACCCGCGTCGTGAGCCGTCGCCATGACCCCCAGCGCCGCGCGCAACGGGGCGAGCATCTCGCGATCTGGTTGGCGCACGGCGACTAGGCGCAGCGCCTCGGGTTCGAGAAGGAACCGGAGTGCGTAGATGTCCTCGATGTCGCCCACGGTCAGCACCGGCAGCGCGAAGCTGCGGCCCTCGGCGACCACCAGACCGTCGCTCGCCAGGCGGGCCAGGGCCTCCCGTACCGGTGTGCGCGACACGCCCAGTTGCGCAGCTAGGACCGCCTCCTGAAGCGGCCCTCCGGCAGGAATGCGTCCGGCACGCAGGTATTCGCGCAGCGTCGCGTACACCCGGTCGCCAAGTGGTTCAGGCCGTTCCAATACCCGCAGTCTCGCGACCATGTATCGATGTGCCTCTCTAGCCAGTGCGTGAAAAATCTGGTTTGCGCCGCTCGCCGAATGCCGTGATGCCCTCACGGGCAGCTGCTGTGCAGGCGCTGCGGCCGAAGGCCCGGTAACCGATCTCCAGTGCTGCGGCGAACGTCGTCGCCTGCGCCGCTGTCCCTATTGCCTCCTCGATGATGCCGACCACTTCGCGGCTGAACCCGGCTGCATCCGGTGCCGCATCGAACGGCGCGATTGCAACGGGGCCGTCGAGCGCTACACGCCGCCTGCCGGCGAGCGCATGCACGTGCGCGATCGCCTTCCGGACGAGCGATCCGTAATCGTCGGCAAGTTCCGCGACGATGCCGGCCTCGTGCGCCTTGACTGCGTCGAGCCGCCCGGCACATCGCAGCATGTGGTGGAACGCGGCCGAGGCTTTCGGCCAGCGGCGATAAGGGACGACCATCGCACCGATCCCGGGCGCGATGCCGAGAGTGATTTCCGGGAACTGTAGCCAAGCCTCACGGTGCGCGACGATCGCGTGACAGCGTATGGCCAGCTCCAGCCCGCCACCGAGCGCGATGCCATTCAGCGCCGCGACGACCGGCTTGTCCATGGCGTCGAGGTGCACGAGCAGGCGCGAACAGTCGCGGGCGTACTGCGCCGAGGCTGCGGCGTCGCCAAGCATGCCGGGAAAGCGGCCGATGTCGGCACCTGCACAAAACGCGCGTGTGCCGTAGCCGACGAGGACGAATCCCTGGACCGCCGGATCGGGGTCGTGGCGGCGGATCACCGCCAGGATCTCGTCGTTCAGTTCGTCGTGTAGGGCGTTCAGCGCCTCAGGCCGGCGCAAGGTGATCACGATCACGCCGTCCAGTCTGTCCACCAACACGCCGCGCTCAAAACGCTGGTATTCGCCGAGCGCGCGCTGTGGCAGCGGCATCCCGGGACGCTCTTCTGAGAAGCGCCGCATCACGCGCCGTACCTCGGCGTCACCGAGGTCGCGCATCAGGTCAAGCGGGCCATGCCGGAACCCGAGCGCCAGCCGGCAGCCCAGATCGAGGTCCGCGGCCTCGCCAATGCCGCGGTCGAGGATGTCGACGGACTGCGACCACAGCACGCCGAGCAGCCGGTCGCGCACCGCCGCACCTGCCTCGGCAGGCAGCGCAACGCGCTTGCCGACCGTCGACGTCGCCCAGCTTGCCACCGAGCGGAAGATCGGCGCCGGGCTGTAATGCTCGCCTTCCGCTTCGGCCTGGAGCGTATTGGTCTCGGTGATGATCGGGTTGCCGTTCGCCATGTTGAGCACGAAGAACGGTCCAGCATGGACGAACTCCGCAGCAACTCTGTCGATCTGCGCGGCGGTCGCGCGCCCCAGGCAATGCGCCGCGTCATTGCACCAGTTGTCGAACACCCGGTCGAGCATGAAGCACTCGACGTCTTCGGTGACGAGGGGCACCTTGCCGGTGATGCAGAAGAACCAGCGCAGGTATTCCACCACTGTCGGGTCCGCGTCGCGCGCGCGCACTACTTCGACCACCGGATTTCGCCACGCGGGCGCAAAAAAATGCGTCACCGTGGCGCGCGCCTTGTGCGTCAGGCCGGAGAAAATGCGCGCCGCCGGCAGCGAGCTGGTGTTAGAGGTGATCAGGGTGTCGGCCGACACTCGTGCCTCGACCGCGGCGAAGATTCCCTGCTTGAGCGCGAGGTCCTCGGTGGCGGCCTCGAGCACCCAGTCGGCCCCGCGGATCGCGTCGTAATCGGTGGTGCCTTGTACCCCGCGCGTGACGGCCGCGGCCTCGATCTCGTCCATCTTGCCCCGCGCGCGCGCTTTGGCGGCGTACTCGCCGAAGCGCGCCAGCGCCCGGTCCACCGCCGCCTGCTGGATATCCACGAGTACCAACTCGAGGCCCGGAATCGCGCTCTTCAGGTAGTAGGCGATATCCGGGCCGATGGTGCCGGCGCCGATCACTGCGACCCGTGCCGGCATCGGTCGCGCGGGCGTCTCGAGGAGGGGGTTATGGGGGCCGGCCATTGCGTGTACAGTGTACGGTATACGGTATACGGCGACCAGGCAAGCCCTATGCGTGTCGGAATCGATGTCGGCGGTACATTTACTGATTTCGTCCTGCTCGAGGACGGGACCGGGCGGACATACACCTACAAGTGCCTGACGACGCCACGCGATCCGTCAGATGCGATCGAGGAAGGCATGCACGCCCTCGCCCGCCAAGTGCCGGGCTGCATGGCGGGCCTCGAAGAGGTGGTCCACGGCACGACGCTCGTGATCAACGCCATTATCGAGCGCAAGGGCGCGCGCACCGGGCTCCTGACCACCCGCGGGTTTCGCGATGTGCTGGAGCTGGGGCGCGAGATCCGCTACGCCGCCTACGACCCCTTCGCCCAGATGCCCGAACCACTCGTGCCGCGCGAGAGGCGGCTGGAGGTGCCCGAGCGTCTGCGCGCCGATGGCAGCGTGCTCGTGCCGCTCGACGAAGCGCAGGCACGCGCCGCAGTGCGCGAGCTGGCGCAACTCGGCGTCGAGTCGGTCGCCGTGTGCCTGCTGAACTCCTTTGAGAACCCCGCCCACGAGCTGGCCCTGAAGCGGCTGCTTGCCGAGGAGTTTCCGCAGGCCTCGGTCTCGATCTCCTACGAAGTGCTGCCGCAGATCCGGGAATATGAACGCACGAGCACCACCGTCACCAACGCCTACGTCAAGCCGCTCACCGAGAGCTATCTCAAGCGGCTGCGCGAGCGCCTCGCCGCGATCGGTTTTCGGGGGCGGCTGTTCATCATGCTCTCCTCCGGTGGCGTGACCTCGGCCGAGACTGCGGCCGAGTTTCCGGTGCGGATCATCGAGTCTGGTCCGACCGCTGCAGTGATCGCCGCGCAGTACTACAGCCGGCTGTTCGACACGCCCGAGATGTTCTGCTTCGACATGGGAGGTACGACTGCGAAGTCGTGCCTGATCCAGCACGGGGTGGCGGGTGTGGTATCCGCCTTCGAAGTCGGGCGCGTCCAGCGCTTCCAAAAAGGCAGCGGTCTCGCCATCCAGGTACCGGTCGTGGACTTGATGGAAATCGGCGCCGGTGGCGGCAGCATCGCGCGCGCCAGCCGGCTCGGAACGCTGCAGGTCGGCCCCGAGAGTGCGGGCGCCGAGCCCGGTCCGATCTGCTACGGGCGCGGCGGTACCGAACCGACGGTGACCGACGCGGACCTGCTGCTCGGCTATCTCGACCCCGGCTACTTCCTCGGCGGGACCATGCAGCTGGATGCCGCCGCCGCGCAGCGCGGGATAGAGGAACACGTGGCGAAGCCTCTTGGCGTGCCATTCATCGAGGCGGTGTGGGGCATCCACGATCTCATCAATGAAACCATGGCCGCCGCCGCGAAAACGCACATCGCCGAGCGAGGCGGCAACCCGCAAGTCGTCACCGTGGCCGCCTTCGGCGGCGCCGGGCCGGTGCATGCCTACGGTCTCGCGCGCAAGCTGGGCGCTCCCCGCCTGATGGTCCCGCCCAATGCCGGCGTCGGCTCCGCGCTCGGCTTCTTTACCGCACCGCGTGCGTTCGACCTCGTGCGCAGCCACAAGGTACCTTTCGCCAGCGCGGATTTCGCCAGGCTCGAGGCGCTTTTCCGCGCGCTCGAGGCGGAAGGTGAGCACACCCTGCGCCGGGCCGGCGCCGAGGGCCCGATCGGTTTCTCACGCTCGGTGGAGGCGCGGTTCATCGGCCAGGGGTCCGAGACGAATCTCCCGGTGCCCGAGCGAGATTTTGCCAGCCTCGATGCCGACACGCTGCGCCGGCGTTTCGACGAGGCCTACGCCCGACTCTACGGCCGCACCTATCCCGAATCGCCCGTCGAGTTCGTCAACTTCTGCGTGCGTGCGAGCCTGTCGGTCAAGCTGCTCGAGCTGCCGAAGCTCACGGGCACGGGGCACACTGAGGACGCAGTCAAAGGTGAGCGCAAGGCCTATTCCGGCGTCGCGCGCGCGTTCATTCCGCACACCGTCTACGACCGCTACAAGCTGGCGCCCGGCGCCGAGATCGTTGGCCCGGCTATCTTCGAGGAGCGCGAGTCGACCGTGATTGTCGGTGAAGGCGCGCGCTCGCAAGTCGACGAATTCGGATTCCTATGGGTCAACCTGCCAACCAAGGAACGCCATGAGCAAACGGTTTGACCCGATCACGCTGGAGATCCTCTGGCGGCGGCTCATCTCGATCGTCGACGAGTCCGACGCGGCGGTCGCGCGCACCGCGTTCTCCAGCCTGCTGCGCGACGCACACGATTACACCTGCATGTTCACCGACTCGCGCGGGCGCGAACTCGCGCAGGGCACGCTCGCCACACCCGGCCAGTCCGGAGCAATGGCGCTCGGCATCAAGAAACTCGTGCAGCACTTGCCGCCCGGCTCCTTCCGGCCCGGCGACGTATACATCACCAACGACCCCTGGGCGCTCGCCGGGCACCTGAACGACGTGTGCGTGCTGAGCCCGATCTTCCATCGGGAACAGCTGACTGCCTTCACCGCCTGCATTCTGCACCACTCCGACATTGGCGGGCGCGTCGCCTCGGACAACCGCGAGGTGTACGAGGAGGGACTGTTCATCCCGCTCGTCAAGCTCTACGACGCCGGCACGCTCAACCAGAGCGTGATCGACATGATCCGCGCCAACGTCCGCACGCCCGAGCAGGTGAATGGCGACATCCGCTCGCAGATCGCTGCCAACCACGTCTGCGCGCAGCAAATCGTGCGCATGCTGGAGGAATACCGGCTCGACAGCCTGGACGATCTGGCTGACGAGATCATCACGCGCAGCGAGCAGAGCATCCGCGCATCGATCGCGAAGGCGCCTTCCGGCGTCTACCGCTCGGAGGGCATCGTCGAGCAGCGCGAAGGGCAGCCTGACGTGCGTATCTGCTGCGCCCTGCAGATCGCCGGCAGTGACATCACGGTGGACCTGACGGGCTCCTCGCCCCAGGTCGATTGGGGTGGGAACGTCGTCTACAACTTCACGTACGCGTACGTCCACATGGCGGTCAAGAGCATCTTCGACCCAGAGATCCCGAACAACGACGGCGTCGCGGCGCCGATCCGCCTGATTGCGCCAGAAGGCACGGTCGTCAACTGCCAACATCCGGCGGCGGTCGCGGCGCGCATGCAGATCGGCCACTTCATCACCGAGGTGATCTACCGGGCGCTCGCGGAGGCGCTGCCGGAGCGGGTGGTCGCGGCTGGCGGCGGCACTCCCGCGACGATGCAGACGTTCTATGGGCGGTATCGGGACGGGCGGCAGTTTCATACCGTGCTGATCCGCGGCGGCGGGCTCGGCGCCGGCGCGGGCCGCGACGGCGAGGGTTGCTTCATCTTCCCGGCGAACGGCGCCAATACACCGGTTGAAATCATCGAGAGCGACTCGCCACTTCTCGTTGAGCGCCGCGAACTACTGCCGGATTCCGGCGGGCCCGGCAGGCAGCGCGGGGCGCTCGGCAGACGCGAGGTGCTCCGCGTGCCCGACGACGCCTACGCGCCTCAGCCGCCGGTAACGCTAGCGATTCAGTCAGGGCGCTTCCGCCTGCCCCCCGAGGGCTTATTCGGCGGCAAACCGGGCGCGCGCGCGCAGTTCCTCGTCAACGGCAGCCCGGGCGACCCTTACGGGCTGACGCGCCTGGGTCCGGGCGACACCGTCGTGATGGACGCTGCGGGCGGTGGCGGCTACGGCGAGCCGCGTGAGCGCGAGCGCGCGGCGCTCGCACGCGATGTTCGTGAAGGAAAGGTCAGCGCCGGGAGCGCACTACGGTTGTACGGCATTGCCTGAGGTGGCGATAGCGTCCCCGGGATACTCGGTTGACGAGCTCAGTCTCCCGCCAGCGGCGGGTCGGGATCCTCGTAGCGTTCGGCGCCTGCCGGCGGATAGCGTCGCAGCAGACGATGGCACAGCTCCACGTGCTCGGTCTCTTCGGCGATGAACTCCTCGGCCAGTTTCCTAATCTCCGGGTCGGTGGCGGCTGCCGCGAGCCCGGTGTAGAACGCCACCGCGCGCTCCTCTCCAGCAAGAGCCATCAGCAACGCATCGCGCGGCGTCATCAGATAGTGCGCCGCGCTCAGATCGGCAGCTTCCGGGCTCTCGCTGCGCCACGAACCAATCGGGCCGCTTTTCGACTCAACGCCCAGCTCGCCTGCCATGCGGCGGATCTCCTCGGCGTGCAAGCCTTCGGCGCGGGCCAGATCGAGGAAGATCAGCACGAGCTCGCCGTTGTTGTGCGTCTGCATCTGATCGGCGAGGACCTTGTAGCGCTCGACCGCATCCGTCTCCATCTCGTAGGCGATTGCGTAGAACGCTGCGATCGAGGTGACCGGCCGAACATTCGCTGCCTCGCTCATATCTCGAACCCCTTCTCGAACTCGGCCAAGTCGCTGGTGACGGCAACGGCGGTTGGCTGGTATGGCAGGCGATTGCCGCGATAGAGCACACCAAGGTTGAAGCCATCGTCGGTCATCAGGCGACGGGCCGCTCGTGCCGCATCATCGGTGGCCGAGACCGGCGCTGAGTGCACGCGCTCTTTCCACGCCCGCTGGTCCGGTCGGTACGTCACGCACGGGCTCAGAACCTCGACGAACGAGAAACCCGGATGGCGCACAGCTTCCACCAGCAGGCTCGCAGTGTCATGTGGGTTGCCGGAATAGGCCCGAGCTACGAAATTGGCGCCGGAGGCCAGTGCGACCACGAGCGGGTTGAAAGGCCTGACGCCCGTGCCGCCCGGCGTCAGGGCGGTGTCGAAGTCCGGCTCCGTCGTCGGCGACGGCTGGCCTTTAGTCATGCCGTAGATGTGGTTGTCCATCACCACGTAGGTGAGGTCAACGTTGCGCCGGCAGGCGTGCAGGAAGTGGTTGCCGCCAATCGAATAGCCGTCGCCGTCGCCGCTCGTGACGACGACGGTCAGGTCGGGGCGCACGATCTTGAGGCCGGCGGCGACCGCCAGCGACCGCCCGTGGACGCCATGGAATCCGTAGCAGCTGGTATAGGCCGGAATGCGGGATGAGCAGCCGATGCCGGAGACAACGGCGATCTGCTCCGGCGGCAGGCCGAGAGCTGCGAACGCCCGTGTCAGCGCCATCAGCACGTGGTAGTCGCCGCAGCCGGGGCACCAGATCGGCTTGATGTCCGACTTGTAATCGCCGGGCTTGCAGCTGAGCGGGGCAGTCGCGCTCATGGCGTCCCTCCTCGTCTCAACAGTCGGTGGATCTCGCCAGGGCGCATCGGCAGCGGGCCCGGTCGATGCAGGACCGATGTGTCGCTCGGCAGCGTGTAGTGCGCGCGCAGGTACCTGTGAAATTGCGCGCCGTGACTTTGCTCGACCACAAGCAGGCGCTTGATGCCGGTGAGCGCGTTTGCCATCTCGGCGGGACGCGTCGGTAGCAGCAACCGCGGCGCAATCAGGCGAACGTCGAGGCCATCAGCGCGCGCGAGGGCGATGGCCTCCCGAACCACTCCGGTAAGGGAGCCCCAGGTCAACACGGCAACATCACCCTCGCCTTCGAGAGTCGCCCACAGGTCGCCGTATGCGTGCAGCTCGAGTTTGTCGCGGCGCTTGTCGAGCTGAGCGCCATGGTCGCGGGCACTGCTGGTCGGAATGCCGCGTTCGGTGTGCGTCAGTCCGTCGGCCGTGTACTGACCACCGCGCGTCCCGGGTATCGCCATCGGCGAGACGGCGCTGCCGCCCAGCGCGTAACGCTTGTAGGACGTACCGAATTCGGTGGCTTTCAGCCGCTGGCCAATGAAAGCGATGTCGGCCGGGCGGCTGACCGCTACCTGGGTCTGGCCGAGGAACTGGTCAGACAGCACGATCGCCGGCGCCTGCAGGACTTCGGCAAGAAAGGTGGCCCACTGCGTCGCGAGCAGACAGTCGGGTACCGACTGCGGCGCGATGACGATGTGCGGCGCATCACCGTGCAGTCCGTACACCGCGATGTTGAGATCGGCCTGTTCGGACTTGGTGGGAATACCGGTGGATGGGCCGCCACGCATTACATCAATGACGACGATCGGCACCTCGGCTGCCGTCGCGAGCCCCAGCGCCTCGGTCATCAGTGACAGGCCGGGTCCGGAGGTCGCGGTGAGCGCGGGCACGCCGCCGTAGGAAGCGCCAATAATCATGTTGATCGAGGCGAGCTCGTCCTCCGCCTGTACCAGCGCGCCACCGAGCTTGGCCAAGCGGGGCGCGAGCCATTCGAGGATCTCGGACGCCGGCGTAATCGGATAGGCGGCGGCAAAGCGCACTCCGCCGCGCAGGGCACCGAGTCCGACGGCTTCGTTGCCGGTGATCAGCCAGCGCTTGGCGCCTGTCTTTCGCGCCGGAGCGAGACCGATGCTGCATGCCTCGCTCGCCATGGCGCGAGCCCCCGCCTCCACTGCGCTGACGTTGGCACGCACGGCGGCCTCGCCCTTGGCAGCAAAGCGCTTCTCGATCAGCCCGCGCAGGACGTCCTCGTCGAGGCCGAGCAGGCGCGCAGCGGCACCGAGCGCAATCATGTTGGCGCGCCAAGCGGAGTTGTTCTTGGTCAGGTCCGTGAGCGGCAGCTCGATCACCCGCGCCGCCCCCGCCGCGATGGCGGCCGGAGGTGGCCCGGCGTGCGGGTCGCTGACGACGACGCTCCCGGGGCCGAGCGGAATCTCCGCTTCGAACCGCTGGGCGTTCACCCAGTCGATGCCAACCAGCAGATCGAACTGGTCAGCGAGGCACTCGACGGGCCGGGTCGCGAGGCGCAGCAGTGCCGCCGCCTCACCGCCCCGGATCTGCGCTCCGACCGAGCGTGTCAACAGTCCGTTCCAGCCCGCCGCGCAAGCCGCTTCGAGCAGCATCTCGCCGGTAGTCAGCACCCCGGCTCCGCCGCTGCCGACCATCGCGACCGACACGCCCGCCGTTTCCGCTATCGCGGTCTTCCCAAACATCCTGGGCGCTCCTGTCCGATGGCGGCGCGCACCATGCGCATTGACTCTCTTAGCGTATTCTGGTACTTAAATACCTTAATACCGCCGGCGAGCCCTGTCAATGCACACGAGACTCTGGCGGGCGATGTGAACACGAGTGGCGACGCAGAGCGAGGCCGGACAGCGATGAAAGCGACGCGTTGGCTGATGACCGGTCAGGCGGTACCGCTGTCGGCCGCGGAGTTCGAGCCCGCAGCGGCCGCGGGGGAGGTCGTGGTGGCGGTCGCCGGTTGCGGCGTCTGCCATACCGATCTCGGTTTCTACTACGATGGAGTTCGCACTAACCATCCCCTGCCGCTCTGCCTCGGACACGAGATCAGCGGCCGTGTCGTCGATTGCGGCCCAGGCGCCGAAGGCTGGCAGGCCAGATCCGTGATCGTCGCGGCCGTCATTCCATGCGGAGAGTGCGACGCGTGCCGACGCGGCAAGGGCACCATCTGTGCGCGGCAGACGATGCCGGGCAACGACCTGCACGGTGGCTTCGCCACGCACGTTGTCGTGCCCGCCCGCGGGCTCTGCCCGGTCGACGAGAGTCTTCTGCAAGCGGTCGATCTGGATCTTGCCGGCGCCTGCGTCATTGCCGACGCCGTAACGACCCCCTACCAGGCCGTGACCCAGGCTGGGGTGGGCCAGGGCGACCTGGTCATCGTCAACGGCGTTGGCGGCATCGGTGGCTACTGCGCGCAGATCGCCCGGACCTTCGGCGCCACCGTGGTCGCCATCGACGTGAACGACGACAAGCTCGCCGCGCTGCCGCGCGAGTCAGTCGCGCTGCGGCTCAACGCCCGCGGCGTGGCGCCGCGGGAGCTCAAGAACTCCATTCAGGCCTTCGCCAAAACACGGGGGCTCCGCGACAAATCCGAGTGGTTCATTTTCGAGTGCTCCGGCACCCGGGCCGGTCAGGAGACGGCCTTCGGGCTCCTGAACCACGGCGCGACGCTCGGCGTCGTCGGCTTCACCATGGACAAGGTGGAAGTGCGTTTGTCGAACCTGATGGCGTTCCATGCGCGTGCACTCGGCAACTGGGGCTGCCCCCCCGCCTTGTACCCGCCCGCGCTCGATCTCGTGCTGGCTGGTCGCGTGCAGGTGAGCCCGTTCATCGAGAAACGCCCGCTCGGGGAGATCAACGCCGTGTTCGATGCTGTGCATCGCGGTGAGTTCAAACGTCGTGCGGTACTCGTGCCCGCAGCCTGAGGTCCGGTCGCAATGAATTCCGTCCGTCAATCGAAGCTCGCCAAGTCAGTCCAGTCAATTTCGCCGCCGTGCCGGTGCCCGCCACGGCGCGGCGAGCACACCGAACCAGTGATCGCCGCAAGGAGCCTCGTTCATGGCCACTAATCCCGCTGTCCGCCACGACCCGAACGCGAAGGACCACTGCCTCGTCCCCGACGCCGTCCGCGACGCGGTAAGCCAGGGCGTCCGCTATGAGAAGCGGCCAGTCAGGGGCCGGGACGGGAAGCCCGTTGCCGGTCTCTACAACGCTTGGATCACGCTCGACAATCCGAGCCAGTTCAACTCGTATACCACGGACATGGTGAAGGCCGTGATCCTCGCGTTCCGTGCCGCGAGCGCCGCCCGCGACGTTGTCGCCGTCGTGTTCACCGGCAGCGGCGACAAGGCGTTCTGCACTGGAGGCAATACCAAGGAATACGCTGAATACTACGTGGGCAACCCGCAGGAGTACCGCGGCTACCTGCGGCTCTTCAATGACATGGTCAGCGCCATCCTGAGCTGCGACAAGCCGGTCGTCTGCCGGGTCAACGGCATGCGCATCGGCGGAGGCCAGGAGATCGGCATGGCCTGCGACTTTACGGTGGCGCAGGACCTAGCGCGCTTCGGTCAGGCCGGCCCCAAGCATGGCTCGGCACCGATCGGTGGCAGCACCGACTTTCTTCCGGTGTTGGTCGGCGGCGAGCGGGCGATGGCTGCGTGCGTGCTGTGCGAGCCGTTCTCCGCCCACGAGGCCCACTTCATTGGCATGATTACCGACGTCGTCCCGGCACTCAAGGTTGACGGCAAATTCGTCGTCAATCCGCTCGTCGAGACGGGCCGCATGCTCGACGAGTATGGCCGCCTGGTGTTCGGCAAACCCAAGACCGGCGAGGCGCTCGCGGCCGGCCAGGCGCTGTTCAAGCGCGGGACCGTCGACCTATCGCTGCTTGACGATCGGGTCGAGGAACTGTGCAGCAAGCTGCTCTACGTCTTCCCGGACTGTACGACCAAGACCATCGAAGAGCTGCGAAAACCCAAGCTCGACGCCTGGAACCGCAACAAGGAGAACTCCCGCGCCTGGCTCGCGCTCAACATGATGACCGAGGCCCGCGCCGGGTTTCGGGCCTTCAACGAAGGCACCAAGGAGAGCGGCCGGGAGGTCGATTTCGTTGGCCTGCGCCGCGCGCTCGCGGCCAATACACCCTGGAGCGACGCGCTCACTGCGAGCATCCTGCCGGGAACCCACCGCTCATGACCCCACCGCTCAAGGTCTGGTTCGAGGCGCAGGATCGGCTGCTGCGTCTGCGGCTGGCGCGGCCCAAGGCAAACCTGATCGATGCCGCGACGATTGCGGCGCTCGATGCAGCGCTCGCCCAGCACCTCGCAACGCCAGCGCTGACGGCGATCCTGCTCGATGCCGAGGGCCCGCACTTCAGCTTCGGCGCGAGCGTCGAGGAGCACCTGCCGGGGCAGTGTGGAGCCATGCTCGCAGGCCTGCACCGTCTCCTCGGACGCCTGATCGAATCACCCGTGCCGGTGCTGGTTGCCGTCCAGGGCAAGTGCCTGGGCGGCGGCCTGGAACTCGCGCTGGCTGGACACTTGCTGTTCGTGGCCCCGGATGCCGAACTTGGCCAGCCTGAGATCAAGCTAGGCGTGTTCGCGCCGGCGGCCTCCTGCCTACTGCCGGAGCTCATCGGGGTTGCGCAGGCCTCGGACCTGCTGCTGTCGGGCCGCAGCATCACCGGCGCGCAGGCCGTGACACTCGGGCTTGCCCGGGAAGCGAATGCCGAGCCGGCAGCAGCAGCCCTCGCCTACTTCGCGGCCCACCTGCAGCCAAAGAGTGCGACATCGCTACGCTGCGCCGTTCGCGCCGCAAGGCTCGATTTCGCGGCCCGCGTGACGGCCAAGCTTGCGGCCGTCGAGCGCTTGTATCTCGAGGAACTTATGATCACGCGGGACGCGGTCGAGGGCCTGGAGGCATTCCTCGCTAAGCGACCAGCCCAGTGGGAGCACCGCTAGCCATGTCCGATACAGCCACGATCATCGCCAGAGCCACCGAGCTCTTCGAGGACCTGCACTTCGGCGCCGCGCGCGAGTGGAAGGCCGCCGCGCCCGGCCGCAAGGTCGTCGGCTACATGCCGATCTACGTGCCGCGCGAGCTGATTCATGCGGCTGGCATGCTGCCGCTCGGCATCGTCGGCGGTGGCGACCAGCTCGAGGTCATCCACGGCGATGCCTATTACCAGAGCTACATCTGCCGAATCCCCCGCTCCACTATCGAGCTCGGCGTTTCCGGCCGGCTCGACTTCGTCGATGCCATGCTCTTCCCATCGATCTGCGATGTCATCCGCAACCTGTCCGGGATGTGGAAGCTGATGTTCCCGCACGTCTATTCCCGGTACTTCGACGTGCCGCAGAACTACCGGGACGAGATCGGTGGCAACTATTACGTCAACGAGCTCGCCGAGTTGCGCCACGACCTCGGAACGCTGCGCGGCGCGCCGATCACGGACGCGGCGCTCAGCCAGTCGATCGCCACGTACAACGAGAACCGGCACCTCGTCGGCGAGCTCTACAGCTACCGCGTTGCGCAGCCGTGGCAGGTTCCGGCCGCGGACGTGTATCTATTGATGCGCGCCGGCCTCGTCCTGCCCGTCGAGCAGCATTCGGACATGTTGCGCGACTACCTGGCGGCCGCCAGGGCCAGGGAGCGGCCGCGCCGCGACAATTGCCGCATCGTGCTGACCGGCGTGTTCTGTGAGCAGCCGCCTCTCAACCTGATCAAATCGCTGGAGCTGTCGGGTTGCTACGTCGTCGATGACGACCTGCTGCTCGTGACCCGCTGGCTGACGACTGACGTGCCCACCGACGGCGATCCACTGCGCAATCTCGCGCTTGCCTTTCTGCACCATTCCGAGTCGACCGCCGCGAAGTACGAGCCCGACCAGAAAGAGAAAGGCCAGCACCTCGTGCGCGCCGTGCGCCGCACCAAGGCTGAAGGGGTCATATTCGCATCGCCGAGCTTCTGCGACCCTGCACTCCTCGACCGGCCCATGCTGCAGCACGTGCTGAGCGACGCCGGGATTCCATACGTCGCCTTCAAGTACGCCGAGAACTCCGGGCAGATGCAGCCCATCCGCGAGCAGGCCGGGACATTCGCAGACTCAATCAAACTGTGGAGCGGACAATGAACGCAACGACTGCGGCGCCAAAGACGCCTGTCAAAGACGTCGAGAAAGACGCGTCGATGCAGAAGCAGAAGGCGATGATGGCCGCGCACTACGACCGCCTGACCGATGCGCCGCAGACGGGCGCCAAGGTCTGCAGCACCTTCGTGCCCGGGAACCTCAATGAGCTGATCGGCTGCTTCGACCTGCTCAACAACCTGCCGGAGGTCAATGCGATCCAGAACGGGCTGCGACGGACGTCGGGCCAGTTCGTGCTCGAGGCCGAAAAGATCGGCCACTCGGAGGACGTCTGCACCTACGTCAAGTCCGACATCGGAATGATGGCCAAAGGCAACCTCGCGCCCAACGGCAGGAAATTCCCCAACCCGGACGTCCTGCTGCTGTCGTACACGGGCTGCTTCACGTTCATGAAGTGGTTCGAGCTGCTGCGCGAGCAGTACAAATGCGAGACGATCATGCTGCACACGCCGTACATGGGCGACGGCAAAGTCACTCCGAACATGCTCGAGTACATGGTCAAGCAGCTGAAGGAAGAGGTCATTCCAAAACTCGAGCGCGTCTCCGGCGTCAAGTTCGACATTGACCGACTACGCGAGCGGCTGAAGAAGTCGGCCCAGGCGGAAGACGACCTGGTGTATGTCCTCAAGTCCGCCCGCAACCGGCCTTCGCCGATCGACGCCTACTTCGGCGGGATCTACTACATTGGCCCGATCTTCGGCGCGTTCCGCGGCACCGAGGACGCGGTCGAGTATTACAAGTTTCTGCGCGCGGAGATCGACGCGCGCTTGGCCGCGGGCATGGGCCCGGTGACGCCCGAAGGCGACATGGGCAAGGAGAAGTACCGCCTGGTGGTGGAGGGCCCGCCGAACTACACGAATTTCCGCCAGTTCTGGAAGATGTTCTACGACGAGGGTGCGGTGGTCGTCGCCTCGAGCTACACGAAGGTAGGCGGCGTATACGACTTCGGCTTTCGGCATGACGCTGACCGGCCGCTGGAGACGCTGGCCGAGTACTGCCTCGGCGTGTACACCAACCGTAACCTCCCGATGCGCATCGACATGCTGACCAACTATCTCGAGGAGTACGCCGCTGACGGCCTGCTGATCAACTCCATTAAGAGCTGCAACAGCTTCTCAGCCGGTCAGCTGCTGATGATGCGCGAGGTGGAGAAGCGTACGGGCAAACCCGCGGCGTTCATCGAATCGGATCTGGTGGACCCGCGGTACTTCTCGGCGGCGAACATTAAGAACCGCCTGGAAAGCTACTTCCAGATGATCGAGCAGCGGCGCGCCGGCGCACGGAGTGCCGCATGAGCCAGGCGGTCATGAAGACCTTCATCGGCATCGACCTCGGTTCCACGACCACCAAATCAGTGATCATGGACGAGTCGAGCCGGGTCATCGGCCGGGGCATCACCAACTCGCGGTCGAACTACGGCACTGCGGCGCGCGTCGCCGGCGAGGAAGCGCGAGTCGACGGGCGGTTCACCCTGTTTCGCCGCGCGCTCACCGAGTCCGGGGTCCTGAACGGCCATCTCGGCGAGTTCCTGGCGGCCCTCGAGCGGTCGTTCCGCGTGGAGCAGTTCTCGGATCAGCTCAATGATCTCGAGCGCACGTGCCTCGGGCAGCTCAAAGGCGGGCGATTTGCCGCGCTCGAGTCACGTCTCCAGGAGGCGCTTGGCGAGGCGTTTCGGCGCCTGCGGGACGAAGCACCCTCGCTGTACGCGCCGGGCGCCAAGCGCAAGTCGGACTTCTTCCGTGACATCGCCGGCGCCCGGTTCTACACGCACGCCGAGGCGGTTGCCCGTGAAACCGGTTTCCCCTACGAGGTGCTGCTCAACTGCTACGACAAGTCGATCATCGAGGTCGAGAACCGGCCACCGTCCGGTGGCCTGAACGACCATTTCCGGCGCGCGCTGGCGCGCGTGCTGGCGGTCGACGATGCCATCGTCGGGCAGGCGGCCGGCGATGTGCGGCAGGTCATCGAGGAGTCGCTAGAACTGGAGCTCGAGGAATCCTATCTGGTCGGCACCGGCTACGGCCGAGTCACCCTGCCCTTTTCGAAGGAGCATATCCGCTCCGAGATCCTGTGCCATGGACTCGGTGCACACCTGATGTATCCCCGTACCCGCACTGTGCTCGACATCGGCGGGCAGGACACGAAAGGCATCCAGGTCGATGACCAGGGCATCGTCACGAGCTTCCAGATGAACGACCGCTGCGCTGCCGGCTGCGGCCGCTACCTCGGCTACATCGCCGACGAGATGAATATGGGTCTGCACGAACTCGGCCCGATGGCCATGAAATCGGAGCGCCCGGCCCGCATCAACTCGACTTGCACGGTATTCGCCGGAGCCGAGCTGCGTGACCGGCTGTCGCTCGGCGAGAAGCGCGAGGACATCGTCGCCGGCCTGCATCGGGCAATCATTCTCCGTGCCATCTCCATCATCTCGCGCTCCGGCGGCGTCACCAACGAGTTCACGTTCACCGGCGGCGTCGCCAAGAACGAGGCCGCCGTCCGCGAGTTGCGCAAGGTGATTAACGACAACTACGGCGACGTCTCCATCAACATCAATCCCGATTCAATCTACACTGGCGCACTCGGCGCCGCGGAATTCGCCCGCCGAGCGTACGAGGGCGGCGCCACACCGGAGGCCAGGCCATGACCACTGCCGCGGGCATCGACGTCGGTACGGGAGCCGTCAAGGCCGCACTGATGCGGGTGGAGGACGGCAAGACGGAGTGGCTGTCGCGCTCGACGCTGCGGATCCGCCAGCGGGATCCCATCGAACTTGCCCGTCAGTGCTTCGACCACGTGCTCGAGGACGCGAAGCTGTCTGAGAAGCAGGTCGATTACGTCGCGACTACCGGTGAGGGGGAGAGCGCGCCGTTTCACACCGGCCATTTCTACTCGATGACCACGCACGCGCGTGGTGCGATCTACCTCGATCCCAGCGCACGCTCGGTGCTCGACGTCGGAGCGCTGCACGGCCGCGCGATCGCCATGGACGAGCGTGGCAAGGTGCTCAAGTACAAGATGACGAGCCAGTGCGCGTCCGGATCCGGCCAGTTCCTCGAGAACATCGCCCGTTACCTCGGGATCGCCCAGGACGAGATCGGGACGCTGTCGCTGCAAGCCGATAATCCGGAGGTCGTATCCTCGATCTGCGCCGTGCTCGCTGAGACCGACGTCATCAACATGGTGTCGAGAGGGATTTCGGCCTCTAATATCGTCAAGGGGATCCACCTGTCCATGGCCAGCCGGCTCGCCAAGTTGCTCAAGTCCATCGACGCGACGAGTGGCGTGGTCATGGTCACGGGCGGACTGGCCCTCGACACCGGGCTGGTCGCCGCGCTCGGCGAGGAGATCGGCAACGTCAAGAACATGAAAACGACGGTCCGCAGCCATCCGGATTCGCCCTATGCCGGGGCAATCGGCGCGGCGCTGTGGGGCGCGTATCGGTTCGACAAACTGGTGGCGCGGGGCGAGATCGAGCGGGCGGCGTAGCCCTGGAGGTGGCGCAGACATGGCACTGATGATCAACGACGTATGCACTGCATGCGATGCCTGCGAGCCCGTGTGCCCGAACAAGGCGATCACGGCGGGCAATCCGATCTACGTCATCGATCCGCTGAAATGCACGGAGTGCATAGGCGCCGAGGACGAGCCGCAGTGCAAGCTCGTCTGCCCCGTGGACTGCATCGTGGAGAATCCAGACTTTTCCGAGAGCAGAGACGAACTGCTCGAGAAATACCGGCAGCTGCACGGCTGATCGAGAGCGGCGCGGTCGCGCCGCCGGGGTCGTCCGGCGACGTCCGCGCAGCCATGCCTAAGCACGCGAGGAGGCCAGCGGTCCCATGGCAGGGGAAACAGACGAGTTGCTGGCGCGTATTGGCACCTGGCTCGCGGCCGGCAAACGCGTTGCGCTGGCGACCGTGGTGCGCACGTGGGGTTCCTCGCCGCGCCCGGCCGGCAGCCATCTCGCGGTTGATGACGCCGGAACGTTCGTCGGCTCGGTCTCCGGCGGCTGCGTGGAAGGCGCGGTGGTCGAAGCGGCGCTCATCACCATTGCCGACGGCGAAGCACGGCTGCTCGATTTCAACGTCAGCGATGCCGAGGCCTGGGAGGTCGGCCTCGCCTGTGGCGGGCGCGTCCAGGTATACGTCGAGCGGGTCGGATGAACGCAGAACTGTTCGCAGCACTGGTCGCGGCCCGCACGACGCAGCAATCCGTGGCCGTCGTCACGCGGCTCGCGGACGGCGCGCAGGCACTCGTGGACGCGATGACGGCGCAGGGTCCGTTGCCGCTGCCAACGACGACGGTCGCTGAGATCCGCCGGCGCTTCGTCAGTGACGAGAGCGGTCCGCTGGCGGGCGACGAGGGGCTGTTCGTGCGGGTCTATGCGCCTGCCCCGCGGCTCCTGATCATCGGCGCGGTCCACGTCGCGCAGTATCTGGCGCCGATCGCCGCGCTCGCCGGCTATCAGGTCACGATCATCGATCCTCGCCGGGCTTTCGCCACGCCACAGCGCTTCCACGACGTGACGCTGAGCCACGAATGGCCGGCTGCGGCTATGGCCCGGCTGGCCCCGGATGCCCGGACGGCGATCGTCACCCTGGCCCACGATCCGAAGCTCGACGATCCGGCGCTGGTCGCGGCGCTGAGAAGCCCCGCGTTCTACGTCGGCGCTCTTGGCAGCACACGGACCCACGCCAAGCGCGCCGCGCGTCTCGAGGCGGCGGGCCTCAAGGCAGAACTCGGGCGATTGCATGCGCCGATAGGACTCGACCTGGGCGGCCGGTCGGCGGCCGAGATCGCCGTCGCGATCATCGCTGAGATCATTGCGGTGCGCCACCGCGGCGCCCGGGGTGAGATGCGGGACGGCGCAGCCGTCAGCTAACTGGGCGATCGAAGGCCAGGCAGCTCGACGGCCGAAACCCGCATCGGGCAAGGAACGCGAGCAGCTCGCGATCGTTCCAGGTCACTTCGGTGAGTACGCGCTCGATGCGCAGCGACGCGAGGTTGGCGATCAGCTGCGACAGCAACGCGCGCCCGACTCCGCGGTCCCGGCAGTCGGGGGCCACGCCGATGGTGTCGAGTTCGGCCGTGGGCTCGGTGCGCCCGAAATCCCCCAGATCGACACGGGCCATGATGAAGCCGACCGGCCGCCCGTCGAGCTCGGCGACCAGCGACACCCGGACATCCGATTCATGCAGCGCCTCGGCGAGTTTCGCCTCGAAGTACCGCGAGCGATCGCGGCCGGTGATGCCGCGGTCGATCGCCGTCAGAGCGGGCAGGTCATTCTCACGGATGGCGCGCACCGGTATGCGGTCGCGCGCCAGCGGCCCGAAATCGGCTGGTGCGGGATGGCTGTAGTCCACCTCGCGCGGGTCGCCGACGCGCTCCGGAACCTTGATGATGGGTCGATCCGTCATCGCCTGTCTCCCCGTCAGATGTCCTCCACGCTCTCGTTGAACGGTTCGCCGACGCGTCGCTCGAGCACCACCCGGTTCGCCAGCTTGAAGCCCGTCGCATCGAAGAACCGGAGCAGTGAGTGGTTGGTCCACTCGGCCTCTGACTGCAGGTGCTGCACGCCCCGTTGTCGCGCCTCGCCGAGCAGGCCGTCCATCAGCGCGTGGCCGTAGCCGTGCTCCTGGCCATCGGGCGCAACGCCTAGCAGATCGACGGCCGCGCTCGAGTCTGCGCGCCCGAACTCGCCCTGCAGCAGACGGGCGAGCACGAACCCGACCAGCACACCACCACGATCGATGCCGAGGTGGACGAAGTTCTCCGGGTGCTGGGTGGCGGACGTAAGCCGCTTGGCCAGGAACCGGCGGCGCGAGCGCCCCGTATGCGCCTGATCGATGATGATCATTCGCTCGAGATCGTCGCCGCGCAGCGGCCGGGTGCGGGTATCTGCGGTCGCGTTCGTGCCAGTCACGGGGCGCCTCAGGCGTTGCCTACGTAGTCGTCGTACAGGCGCGCGTCGGCCTCCGGATCGAGGGCGTCGTTGAGCAGCGGCAGCAGCACCATCTCCTCCTTCTGCACGTGCGCGAGCAGCCGCTCGCACAGCTCGGCTGCGGCACCGCGGAACTCCATCCAGCTCGCATCGCCGAAGCCGTCGTTGAGCGCCTGTCCGCCGAGGGCGACGAGGCGCGCGCCCAGAGGCCGCATCGCATCGTGCTCACTGGTCAGGTGCTCACCGATGGCCGCATCCCCGATTGCCGCGAGGTGACTGAACAGTCGTGCCTCCTCGAAGTCAAAATGTCGGCGAAGCTCCCCGTCGAGTACCGCTGGCAGACTGCGGAGCACCATGGCAACCGCCGGATCGGCGCGGTCCGGAAGCCGGCGCTGCTGCCTGGCCAGCAGGCTCTCGAGACGCGTCGCGAATGCGATGGTCGCCTGGTGTTCTTCGTGCAGGGTCTGACTGATCCGGCTGGCCGACATCGCTCGACTCCTGCGCGCCGGCCCGCGGGGTGGTACGGCGCATGCTGCAGAATACTATTCTGGTACGATAATACCTATTTAATTTTTGTCAAGCGCGCTCGCACCCGGGATTTCGACCAGCGGCTCCCCGCGATCGAGGCTACGCACGTCGAGGTGCTGGCCATGCCAATCGGATCAGCGGCGCGAGCTGCAGTCACAGCTCACGCGGTGGTTGGTGCCGTCGCGCTTAAGGACGCAACCAGGCGCCGGGCGAGCGCGGCAGCCGCGATTCTCCGGTAGTTCGCCTGGGTGAGCGTCGTACGCATCGGCCGCACTTGCTTTTGCACCAGCCTGTCGAGCTCCGCGAGGACTGACTCGCCCACGGCCCGCCCGAGGAGCGTCGTCGTGCCCTCGAGAAGGAACGGGCGGGAATTCGTGCCGGTGATCGCGACCCGCAGCGCCGACAGCCGCCCTGCGATGACCTCGAGCGCCACCGCAACACCGGCGAGCGGAAAGTCGAACGCCCCCCGGATCCGTTGCTTGGCATAGCCACAGCGCACCGGTCCCGGTGGCAGCTCGATGGCCGTCACTAGCTCGCCCGCGGCGAGCCGCAGGTGGGCGCGACCGTCCTCGGTGTACAGATCCGCGACGGCGATGCGCCGGCGACCGGCGAGCCCCGCGATCTCCGCCTCGGCGCCGAGGACGATCAATGCAGGGGCGAGATCACCGCTGAAGGCTGCATGGCAGCGCTGACCCTCGGGGGCGACGTGGCACACCTCTCCCTGATACTTGAGGCAGAAGGCGTTCGCCGCGCGCCACCAGTCGCTCTGGTTGTAGTAGATGCAGCGGGTATCGAGGCAGAGGTTGCCACCGACGGTCGCGAGGTTGCGATGCCCGGGAGCGGCCACCGTGAGCGCGGCCTCGCGCAGGGCAGGATACCGGCTGCCGACGGCGGGATCGGCCGCGAGCCGCGCGATGCGCACGCCCGCGCCGACGCGCGTCCCACCATCCCCGCAACGCAGGTCGCTGAGCTCGCCGATGCCCGTCAGGTCGATGAGCAACGCCGGCGTGCCGAGGCCGCGCCGCAGGTTGACGATCAGATCGGTCCCGCCGGCCAGATACCGGGCGTCGTCCCGGCCCTGGCACGCGGCCACGGCCTCGTCGACGGCCGCCGGGCAGAGGATGCGAAATCCCGGGAGCAACGCGCTCATGGCCGCTGGCCTCCGAGCGCCCGCAGCCGTGCCTGGCGGCGTCGGGCGACCAGCGCTTCCATCAGCCGGTCGGGCGTCACCGGCAGCATGTCGACATCGATCCCGATCGCGTTTGCTACCGCGGCCACAAGCGCCGGGGCAAAGCTGGCGAGTGCTCCCTCGCTCGCCTCCTTGGCGCCAAACGGCCCGTAGGGATCGTGGCTCTCGACGATGTGCACCTCAATCGGCGGCGATTCGGCGCTCGTTGGCACGTGGTACTCAAGGAGGCTCGCATGCGCCGGCAGTCCGTCGAGGTAGCGAGTTTCCTCGCAGAGCGCCTGGCCCATGCCCATCCACACGGCGCCCTCAATCTGGCCGCGCACGGCGAGCGGGTTGATGGCGTGGCCGCAGTCCAGCGCGGCCCAGACCTTGTCGACGGTCACCTGGCCGGTCGCTTCGTCGACGCTCACCTCGACTACCTGGGCGGCGTAGCTGAAACCCATCGTCGAGCCGACCGCACCGCCCTTGTGCTTGCCGCCCTGGGCCTCCGGCGGGCAGGTGAACGTACCCTTGGCCGTCAGCGTGCCCCGATCCACGAGCGCCGCCTTGACCGCATCGGCAAACGGCAGCGCTGTTTCCGGGACGCGCAGCGCGTGAAAAGTCCCGCCGACGCATTCCACTTCATCGGGCTGCAGTCCCATCTTGTGCGCGGCCGCCGCGGTGAGCAGCTGCTTGAGCTGGCGCGCGGCGTCGATCGCCGCGTTCCCCACCATGAAGGTGATCCGCGAAGAATAGGCGCCGTTGTCCTTGGGCGTCAGGGCGCTGTCCGCGGCGATAACCCGCACCCGGTCGAGCGGCAGACCGAGCGTCTCGGCGACCACAATCGCGACCATCGTCGAGGAGCCCTGGCCGATGTCCGCCGCGCCGGTCAGCGCCGTGACGGAACCGTCCCAGTCGACCTTGACGTTCACGACCGCGTGCGGCTCGCCGGTCCAGTGAATCGGCTTCGCCGCCCCGCTCACATAGTGCGAGCAGGCCATGCCGAGACCCTTGCCGGCGGGCAGCCGGCCACGGCGCTCATGCCAGCGGCTCGCGCGTTCGACCCGCTCCAGGCATTCGCCGAGGCCATAGCTGTTGATCATCAGATCGTTCAGCGTCCGCGTCGGTGCGCTGAGCAGGTTGCGGCGGCGCACCGCGAACGGGTCGAGGCGGAGCTCGCGGGCCATGCGGTCGAGAAGCACCTCAAAGGCGTGGCGCGAATTGACGCCGCCGTGGCCACGCATGGCGCCGCAGGGCGGAAGATTCGTGTAGACGCGATAACCGTCGTACTTGACGGCCGGGATGTCATACAGGCCGTGCAGCAGTGCGCCGGCATAGAGGATCGTGACGATGCCGTAGCCGGCGTAGGCGCCGCCGCGCTGGACGACCTCGCATTCGCAGGCGGTAATGGAGCCATCGCTCTGCAGGCCGAGCTTCAGGCGGATCGTCGTCTGCGGCCTCCCGCGGTGCGTGAGGAAGTTTTCCTCCCGCGTGAGTTCCATCAGCACCCTGCCCTGCGCCGCGCGCGCGAGCAGCGCCGTCACGATCTCAAAATTCAGCACTTCGACCCGGGCGCCGAAGCCGCCGCCGACAAACGGCTTGATGATGCGGATCTGCGACTCGTGCATGTCCAGACAGCGCGCAAGCATCATGTGCAGGTAGAACGTGACCTGCGACACGCTCTGCATCGTCAGCCGCTCGCTCAGCGGGTCGTAGTCCGCCAGCGCGGCATGCGGCTCGATCTGCGCGTGGTTGACCTCCGCGCAGTCGAACACTGCCTCCCGGACTAGGTTGGCCGCGGCGAATCCAGCTGCCGGGTCGCCGAACACGTGATGGACGGCGCGCTCAAAGTTGTCGGGTTTGTTGTCATGAAGCAGCGCGGCCCCCGGGGCCCGGCTGCTGTCGGCATCATAGTAAGCTGGGAGTTCGCGGACCTCGAACTCGATCAGGCGCAAGGCACGTGCCGCGGTCTCGGCATCGACAGCCGCGACTGCCGCCACCGGCTCGCCGCGGTAGCGAACCTTGCCGCGGGCGAGCGGGAACTCGTTCATCGCGACCGGCAGCACCCCGTACGGATGGCGGCAATCCTCGCCAGTGACGACGGCGACGACGCCCTCGAGGCGGCGCGCCCGCGACACATCGAGGCGCAGGATCTCCCCGTGGCTCACCGGACTGCGGTAGATCCGGCCGACGAGCGCACCGCGATGGTCGAGATCTGCGGTGTAACGCGCACGGCCGGTCACCTTGTCGATGCCGTCGATCAGCGGAACGCCGCGCCCGGGACCCTTGCCGTCCGTCATCGGTGCCGCCTATGGATCGGCATCGGCCGCGGCACGGACCGATTCGATGATTTTGACGTATCCGGTACACCGGCAGAGATTGCCGGACAGGGCTGCGCGAATCTCGGCATCGCTCGGTGCCGACCGGCGACGCAGCAGACCTTCCGCGGTCATGATCATCCCCGGCGTGCAGAACCCGCACTGCGTGCCGAGCTTCTCGTGAAAGGCTCGCTGCAGCCGGTGCAGCCGACCGCCGACCGCGAGACCTTCGATTGTCTCGACCGAGCAGCCGTCGCAGCGGACCGCAAGGGTAATGCACGACGGAACGGGCGCGCTTTCGAGAAGCACGGTGCAGGCGCCGCACTCCCCACCGTCACAGCCGGTCTTCGTGCCGGTGAGTCCGACGGTCTCGCGCAGGTAATCGACGAGCAGCTGGTTATCGGCGACGGCGTCCTCGCGCCAGCGCCCATTGAGCCGCACGCGCACGATGCGCCTGCTGGGAACCGGTCGCTCATCGTCGCGCATCTATCCTTCCTGGCGGCGGACTGCCGCCGCCTGCCCGTCCCTGCCGGTAGGCTCGCTGGGTCGGGTTTATCAACATTTGTCTAGACACCGCCGCGCGCGTATTATCGTACCGAAATACTTCTTTAGGGTCCACAGCCTCGTCACGGCCCCGCCGAGCGGGCGTGTGGCGGCGACACGCCGGCATGGCGGGGGTTCCAATGGCGGACGGCAGCGAGAGCATCGGATGAAGCGGACCCCGAGTCGAACCAAGAAACGACCTCGTCTGGCGCGGCCGCGCGCCGCATCGCCGGCTGGCGCGACGCGGCCGGCCGCGAAGAGCAAGCCGGCCTTCGTACTCCGACCGGCGCAGCGCGGCGACGTTGTCGCCGTCGCGGCGCTCGACGAACGCGTCACCGCGCTTCCGAAGCCGGCGCACTGGCTCGAACTGTACGAACGCCAGAAGAAGGTTGGCCAGCCGGCTGGAATTTTCCTGGTGGCGACCGCCTCCGACGCTGCCTCTCGCTTTCTCGGCTTCATCGTCGGCGAGATCCGGGCATGGGAATTCGGCTCGGCGCCCTGTGGCTGGGTGTATGCCTTGTCGGTCGACCCCGACTCGCGGCTCCTTGGCGTCGGCGAGGCGCTGCTCGAGTCCATCGCCGGCGAATTCCGCAAGGCGGGAGTCAGCAAGATGCGGACTATGGTGGCGCGTGACAACCGCCTGCCGATGCTGTTCTTCCGCGGCGCGGGAATGATGGCCGGGCCATACGTCCAGCTGGAAAAGGACCTGGGTTGAACGCGCGCGACGCCGTCGCGCCGGAGTGAGGACCGCTGCATGAAGTTGCAGATCGCAAGCCACTTGGCCATCGTCTCCGTACTGGAGCTGGCCGCGCATCCGGATCGGCAGCTGACGGTCGCCGAGATCGGTTCCAAGTACGGTGTCTCCACCCATCACCTGGCGAAGGTCATGCACGTGCTCGGGCGAGCCGGGCTCGTGCGCTCGGTGCGCGGCGCCGGCGGCGGCTACCAGTTCTGCGGCAATGCGCGGCGCACGACCCTGCTCGATATCATCGAGCTGTTCGAGGCACTCGGGCCGCGCGGCCTCGACGCCGGCGGGCCGGGCCAGGACACCGCCGAGGCGGCCGCTCTCGAGATCGTGCTCCGCGAGATCGACGACAGCGTGCGTGCGACGCTGGGCTCAATCACGATCGCGACCATGTGCGGCCTGGTCGAGCGCAGTGTGACCGAGCGCGGCCGGGCACATCGCACCGCCGCCATCCGGCTGCATGGCTGAGATAACGTTCCGGCGCGACGCGCACGCCGGACACGGTACGCTCGCCGGGAACCGCTCCGCCGTCGGGCTCACCACATGGGTCATTCGTCAATACGGTCTATGCCAGCGTAGCGCTCATGCCGACCGAACACGTCTACAACGCCGCCGTCGACTTCCTGGACCGCAGCGTCGCCGAAGGACGCGGCGACAAGACAGCGGTGTGCGATCCGCAGCGGACTCTGACCTACCGCGAACTCGTCAGTTGCGCCGCCCGCGTCGGTACTGTGCTAGCTCGCTTCGGCGTGGAGCCGGAGAATCGAGTCGCCCTCGTGGTATCGGACTCAGTCGAGTTTCCGATTCTGTTCTGGGGAGCGATCCGGGCCGGCATCGTCCCGGTGCTGCTCAACACCCGCCTGACGGCCGACCAGTATCATTACCTGCTCGAGGATTCACGGGCCAAGGTGGTGCTGGTGTCCGCCATATTGCTGCCGGTCATCGAGGAGGCCGCACGCGGCGTCGCGACCGTCAAGGCCATCATTGCGGTCGGCTCTGGTCCACCGGCTCTGCCTTCGCTCGATGAGCTGCTCGCGACGGCGGAGCCGGCGCCTGTTGCGCGCACCTGCGCCGACGAGGTGGCCTACTGGCTCTATTCCTCCGGTACCACCGGCTCGCCGAAAGCCGTCATGCACGTCCATTCCACGCCGCGGCTCATTTCGCAGTACTGCGGCCAGAGGCGCCTCGGCTTTCGCGAGGAAGACGTCAGCTTTTCGGCACCGAAGCTCTTCTTCGCCTACGGGCTCAGCAATTCGCTGTTCGTACCAATGGGTGCCGGCGCCACGGCCGTGCTCTGCCCCGAGCATCCGACACCGCCGGCGGTGTTCGCTCTGATGCGTAGGTTTCAACCAACTGTCTTCTATGCCGTGCCGACCCTGTACGCCCTGATACTCGATGACCCGACGTGCCAGCCGGACAGCGGCTCGAACCGCCTGCGGCTATGCTTCTCCGCCGGCGAGCCGCTGTCGGTACACATCAACCAGGCGTGGCGGGCCCGGTTCGGCGTCGACATTGTCAACGGCGTGGGATCCACGGAAGTGGGCCACCTGTTTCTGACCAACTTGATCGACAGCGTCGAATACGGCACGTCCGGCGTCCCGGTGGATGGCTTCGAGCTCAAGCTCGTCGACGACCAGAACCACGAGGTGGGTCCAGGCGTCATCGGCGAGATGCTCGTGCGCGCACCCACGGCCGCGCAGGGCTACTGGAATCAGCGCGACAAGACCCGCCGCACTTTCGAGGGCGAATGGACCCGCACGGGCGACAAGTACCAGCGCCGTCCGGATGGCGTGTACCTGTACTGCGGCCGTACCGACGACATGTTCAAGGTAAGCGGCATGTGGGTATCGCCGATTGAGGTCGAAGCAGCTCTCACCAGCCACCGACTCGTGCTCGAGGCCGCGGTCATCCCTTTCGACGCCGGGGAGGGGCTGCTGAAGCCAAAAGCCTTCGTGGTGCTCAAGGAGCCGGCTGACCAGCCGCCGGGGCGGACGCTCTACGAGGAACTCAAGCTGCACGTCAAGCGTGCCCTCGAGCCTTGGAAGTATCCGCGCTGGATCGAGTTCGTCCCGAGCTTGCCGCGCACCGCGACAGGCAAATTGCAGCGTTACAAGCTGCGCGAGTGGAACGCTGGCATGGCACGGAACTCTCAGCCCGCGCCGCGGGCGCCCCGTTGAGGCAGCACCGATGGTCGATCTCACCCACCTGTCATGGCCGTTTTTCACCGAGACGCAATGCGTCTATGCGCAGGGTCTCGCTGCCTGGGCGGACCGGGCTGTCGAGTCCCAGCTGGTCCGGGGCGATATCGATGCCTCCTGCCGGCGTCTGGTCCGAGCGCTTGGCGAGGCGGGCTGGCTCCGGGCGGTGGTACCGCGGGCCTATGGCGGCCTGAGTGACTCGCTTGACGTGCGCACGCTGTGTCTCGCCCGCGAGATTCTTGCCTGGCACGACGGTCTCGCCGACTTCGCTTTCGGCATGCAGGGTCTCGGAACAGGGCCGATCTCGTTATACGGATCGGATGCGTTGAAAGCACGCTACCTGCCACCGGTCTCCGCAGGACTGCAGCTTGCCGCTTTCGCGCTCACCGAGCAGGATGCCGGCTCGGACGTCAGCGCCATTACCACGACCGCGGTGCCCGACGGCAGCACACACGTGCGCATAGACGGCATGAAGACCTGGATCTCGAACGGCGGCATTGCCGACCACTACGTCGTATTCGCGCGCACCGGCGAGGGGCCCGGTGCGCGCGGGCTATCGGCGTTCGTGGTCGATGCCGACAACCCGGGTCTGTCGATCGCCGCGCGCATCCACGTCATCGCGCCGCATCCGCTCGCGACCCTGAGTTTCGACGGCTGCCGTGTGCCGGTGAGCCAACGTCTGGGTGCACCCGGCGAAGGGTTCAAGGTGGCGATGGCCACGCTCGACATCTTTCGCTCGACGGTCGCTGCCGCTGCGCTCGGGCTCGGCCGGCGCGCGCAATACGAAGCCCTGCGGCACGCGGCGACACGCCGGGTGTTCGGTGGGCCGCTGAGCGACCTGCAGCTGACACAGGCCGCGCTCGCCGACAACGCCGCAGAACTGGATGCCGCGGCGCTGCTGATCTACCGCGCCGCCTGGACGAAAGACAACGGTGCCGTGCGCATCAGTCGCGAATCGGCAATCGCCAAGATGTACGCGACCGAAGCTGCGCAGCGGGTAATCGACCGCTCGGTCCAGCTCTTCGGCGGCAACGGCGTGCGCGTCGGCGTCAAGGTCGAGGCGCTGTACCGTGAAATTCGCGCGCTGCGGATCTACGAGGGCGCGACCGAGGTGCAGAAGGTCGTGATCGCCCGCGAGCTCCTCAAGACGCAGGCCGCGTCTGCATCGGCGGGGGATCCGGGATGATCACTGTAGCAGTCGCCGCACGCATCGCCACGCTGACGCTGGACCATCCGCCCGTCAATGCCATCAGCCCCGAATGGCTCGAGCTGTTTAGCGCGCGACTCGATGAGCTTGCGCAGCGTAGCGACTGGCACGTGTTGCACATCCGCTCCGAGTTGAACGTGTTCTGCGCCGGGGCCGATATCGGGCAGATCCGTGAGTGCATCGGTGCGGCGGACGGTCCGGACCGGATGCTGGCCTACGTCGCCGGCATTCAGCGGCTGTACGCACGCATCGAGTGCCTGCCCCAGGTGACGCTCGCCGAGATCGGCGGTGCCGCGATGGGCGGCGGGCTCGAGCTCGCGCTCGCCTGTGATCTGCGCGTCGTCGCGACCGAGGCCAAGGTGGGATTGCCGGAGGTGCGGCTAGGCCTGCTGCCGGGTGCAGGCGGCACGCAGCGCCTCAGCCGCCTCTGCGGCCGTGCGCTCGCGACGCGGCTCATTCTCACGGCCGAGGTTCTCGATGGACAGACCGCGGCCATGCTTGGCCTCGCCCATTGGGCGGCGCCGCGGCGCGAGCTGCCGGCGCGGGCGGCAGAAATCGCCATACACGTCGCGGCCCTGCCATTTGCGGCACTCGCCGCCGCCAAGCACTGCGTGGCCGCGTCGGCGGAGCCGGGCCGGGGCGGATACTTTGATGAGCTCGAGTACACCCGTCGCCTGCTGACGGGTCCGGAGACCCGCCGGCGAGTCGAGGCGTTTCTCGCCGGCACGCTGCAGTAGACCCACGGGATGCACAAGGAGATGAGCCATGAGGCTTGACGGACAGACGGCGCTCGTAACTGGCGGGGCCTCGGGCATCGGCCGGGCGACGGTACTGACGCTGGCGCGCAGTGGTGCGTCCGTCATCTGCGCCGATCTCAACCAAGCTCGCGGCGCAGAGCTCGTGCAGGAGGCGACGGCGGCCGGCCTCGCGGTCGAAGCCGTGGGCATCGACCTCGGCGATCCGCAGTCGACGCGGCGGGCAGCGGCCGACGTGCTAGCGCGTCGCGGTCGCGTCGACATCCTCGTCAACGGCGCCGGATGGGGCGACATCCAGCCCTACGTCGACACGCCCGCGGACGTCATGGACCGGCTGATCGCGATCAACCTCGGCGGCCCGGTGCACCTGACACAGGCATTGCTGCCACCGATGATTGCGGCGAACCGCGGCAAGATCATCAACATCGCGAGCGATGCGGGGCGGGTAGGCAGCAGCGGCGAGACAGTGTACGCGGCCGCTAAGGGCGGCGTCATCGCGTTCACCAAGTCCCTCGCCCGCGAGGTCGCGCGTCACTCCATCAACGTCAACTGCGTCTGCCCCGGTCCGACCGAGACGCCGATGCTGGCGACGCGCGGCGAGAAGCTGCGGGACGCCTTTCTCAAGGCCATTCCCTTTCACCGCTTCGCCAAGCCCGAAGAGATCGCCGACGCGATTCTGTTCTTCGCGAGCGGGCGCGCGGCATACGTGACGGGCCAGGTCCTGAGCGTCAGCGGCGGGCTGACCTTCGTTGGCTAACCGTGAATATCCGACAAGTTGCGCCTGGCGTTGGCCGGCGGACACCGTGGTCGCCCGACCCCAGCTCGCCGGCCCTCGAAAGCAAGCCACCCGTTGATGTTCTGCTGCGAATGAGTTCCTGATTCATCACCACGAGGACGAGATCATGACCGCGACCGATACGCGTTTTCACCCCGCGGGGCTCGATTTGTCGACGTTCACACCGAAGCACTTTCTGTGGCAGGTCGAGGGTAGCGTCGCGACGATCACCCTCAACCGGCCGGACCGCAAGAATCCGCTGACCTTCGAGTCGTACGCCGAATTACGCGACACGTTTCGCAACCTCGCCTACGCGCAGCGCGTGAAGACGGTCGTAGTCACCGGGGCGGGCGGGAATTTCTGTTCTGGTGGCGACGTCCACGAGATCATCGGCCCGCTGGTTGAGATGCAGCGTACCGACGACATGCCGGGGCTGCTGGCGTTCACGCGCATGACGGGCGATCTCGTCAAGGCAATGCGCGCCTGTCCGCAGCCGATCGTCGCCGCAATCGACGGGGTCTGCGCCGGGGCGGGCGCGCTTGTCGCAATGGCATCCGATCTGCGCTACGGAACGGCGCGCAGCAAGGTCGCGTTCCTGTTCGTGCGCGTCGGGCTCGCGGGTGCAGACATGGGCGCTTGCAACATGCTGCCGCGCATCGTCGGCGCCGGTCGGGCGGCCGAGCTGCTGTACACCGGTCGGGCGATGGATGGAGCGGAAGCGCTGCAGTGGGGCTTCTACAACAAGCTCTGCGAGCCGGAGTCGGTACTCGCGGACGCCACGGCGATGGCCAAGTCGCTGGCCGACGGACCGGCGTTCGCCCACGCAATGACCAAGAAGTGCCTCCATCAGGAATGGAGCATGGGCATCGATGATGCCATCGAGGCCGAGGCCCAGGCACAGGCGATCTGCATGCAGACGAAGGACTTTGAACGCGCCTATCTCGCGTTCGTGAACAAGCAAAAGCCCGTGTTCGCCGGTGACTGAGCGCCTGCCGGGCCCGGGGCCGCCGCCGCAAGTTCCGCCCGGCCCCGGGGCACCCGGCATCGCGAGCATGATGTTCGCTCTGGCTGCGGTCGCTCCCCTCCGATTGACGGTGCCGATCGCCGATTCTACTGTGTTCGTATCGCAATACGGCAACAACAAATGTCAATGACGCCCTGCCGCCTCCAGTTCGACTTCCACGGTCAGCTAGCGCTCGTGACCGGCGCCAGCCGCGGGATCGGCCGGACCATCGCCGATGAGCTCGCCGTCGCCGGCGCCGACGTGCACTGCTTCGACATCGAGCAGCCCACCAACTGTCCGCATGGGTTTTCGAAGGTCGACATTTCTGAGGCGGCCGAGGTCAACGACGCCGTCGCGGCGCTGCCAGCGGCTCCGAGCCTGCTCGTCAACAATGCCGGCATCACGCGTGACCGCACGCTGGCAAAGATGTCCGACGAGGAATGGGCCGCGGTGCTCGGCGTCAACCTGACCGGCGCATTCAACATGATTCGAGCCGTTGCGCCGGGGATGGCGGCCAGAGGCTTCGGGCGGATCGTCAGCATCACCTCGATCAACGGTCTGCGCGGCAAGTTCGGTCAGGCGAATTATGCCGCATCGAAGGCGGGACTGATCGGGCTCACGAAAACCGCTGCGAAGGAATTCGGCA
>Ga0181521_10000779_pt1 | contig 39357 bp, 32 predicted proteins | sample PEATcosm2014_Bin_32_FD_119764 | JGI IMG/M metagenome (GOLD analysis project Ga0181521, IMG submission 119764) | Peatland microbial communities from MTU Mesocosm Facility, Houghton, MI, USA - PEATcosm2014_Bin02_60_metaG | ecosystem: Environmental > Terrestrial > Soil > Wetlands > Peat | place...
AGAATAGTCCGAGGGGATGTTCGCCTGTACAACTTTGCCCCACCCGATAAGAATAGGCCGGTGGTGGTTCTCACTCGTTCGAGCGCCATTGCTTATCTCTCGACTGTAACCGTCGCGCCCATTACATCCGCGATTCGTGGCGTGCCATCTGAGGTTGTCTTGAATGAAGAAGATGGCATGAAGGCGTCCTGCGCGGTGAACCTGCACAATGTGGTCACCGTCTCCCAGGATCGATTGGGTAAGCGTGTGGCCCAACTGAGTTCCCGGCGAATGAGCGCTATTTGTGCCGCTTTGCGCTTCTCTCTGGGCTGCGATCTCAGTCATTCCTAGCGAAAACGGGATGGCCTAAAACTGTGCGCATACGCAGCGCAGATGGCACGGCACGCAACAAGCAATGGTTTCGGCCGGATAACCACCAATCCGGAAACTGCGTCATTACCGAAAGATCCTACGGTTTGTGCTCGCCGAAGACAACCGCGGTGAAGCTGAAGATATCCGTATTCTCATCCATCCAGCAGCCGGAGGCCATCCCCGCCTTGCGGCAGGTCTGCTCAAGAAAGGTCTGTCGGTCCCATCCCTGTTCCACCGGCACCTGCGGAAGCAGCAGACCGTCGCTGTCGCCGTTCCTCATCAGCAATCCGTGCTCGCCAACCTTAATCTGTTGAACATCCGTCACGCGGCGCAAAGGCGACAACACGGAAATTTCGTATTCAAGGCGGGGCAACTCCGACGCCGTTACCGGCGAAAAGCGTGGATCGCGCATGGCGGCCAGCGTAGCCGTATCGCGCACCGTGATGTAAAGAGGCTTGGCCGCGGAGGTGTAGCCAATGCACCCGCGCAGCTCGCCAGACTCTTTCAGGGTCGTGAAGGCGCCGCGCTCCTGGTTCAGCGTTGCGCTTGCGCTAATGGGCGGCTGATACGGGTTTTTCTCCTGAACCATATATTCCACCGACTTGCGCGCCAGCGCGAGCAGCTCACTCTTCTCCGGCTCGCTCAGCGAGAACGGGGTTTCCGCCGCCTTTCCGCCGTTCGCTTTCACAAAAACATCCGCGCTGTATCCCACCACGCGCGTGCGGTCGCCCGTGACATCGCCGGAATTGGCGTACTTCAGCACCCGCGCCTGGTTGGCTCCCATGCGTTCGGCGTAAATCATTGCGGCCACAATGGGCGCGCCGCCGCAGGCCTCCCATACTCGCGACTCAAAGTTGCGCGACATACTGAAGTAGTCCCACGCCTGAAGCGCATTGAGCGTTTTGTGATCGATCTTCACCGCGTCATCGTAGGTGTGGTAGTGCGACAGATCGGAGCTGGCCAGTACGAGCGTTTCGCCGCTCTCCTTTTTAATCAGCTTGGCCAGCGCCACTCCCAGCGCGCGGCTGTTCTCGTAGCTCTGGTCTCCCATGACGATGGGCACAACCTGAAAATCGCCCAGCACCTTCTGCAGCCACGGCAACTGCACCTCGACCGCGTGCTCGCCGCCAGCCGAGGTGGGATCGTGTCCCTGGCTGGAAAGCTGCATGGTCGAGCTCATCTTCACAAGCTCGCGCGCGAAGGCCTTGTCCACCGGCACGTTCCCCAGCGGCGTTGCGTAAGCGTCGCCGTCATAGACGGAGGTGAAATCGAAGGCCACGTAGTGCGTCGGCGCAATCACCACGACCCGCGCGTACTTATGCCCCTTCAATTGCGCGTAGGTGTAGGCGGCCACGGGGCCGGAGTACTCATAGCCGGCGTGCGGCGCAACCACGGCGAGAATCGGATCTGTGATCTGCGGCCCGGTGACCTTCGCCAGAAAGTCGTCCATCATTGCGGAGAGAACCTTTGCATCGGCCGGATAAAATCCGCCGGCAACGGCCGCTTGCCGCACCTTTGGTTGATCTCCGCCGCCGTCATGCTTGATCGGCGTAAACACCAGCAGAGCCAAAAGTGGCGCTGCCAGCCAAAAGGCGCTTGGAGTTAGGACGATGTTCATCTGCGAAACCTCCTCTGCTTCCTCATGCGTGCCAGATGCCGGGAATCGTCTGTTGGCAGAACGGGCAACTGTTCTTGCGGATCAGCACTTGGCTTGCAGTAAACCCCACCCGCTCCACCAGCATCTTGCGGCATTTGGGGCAGTAAGTGTTCTGCGACGGATGTCCCGGCACGTTGCCAATGTAAACATAGTGCAGACCCTCGGCGTCGGCAATCTCCTTGGCGCGTTCCAGAGTGGGCACCGGCGTGATGGGCAGATTCTTCAGCAGATACTCGGGATGAAACTGCGTGAAGTGCAAAGGCACATCCGCTCCCAGGTTTACCTTGATCCATTTCGCCAGGCCGCGAAATTCCTCATAGCCATCGTTGAGTGTAGGCAGCACAAGATAGACGATCTCCGTCCACTTGCCCATCTTGCGCAGCGTGACCAGCGAGTCCAGCACCGGCTTCAGTTGGCCGGTGACAACCTTGCTATAGTACGACTCGGTGAAGGATTTCAGATCGATCTTGATGGCGTCCATCTTGCCGTAAGCCGTCTTCAACGCGTCTTCCTGCATATAGCCGTTCGAGACCACAATGCTGCGCACGCCGGCAGCGTGTCCCGCATCGGCGGCATCCATCAGGTATTCGGCAAAGACCACCGGCTCGCTGTAGGTATAGGCAATCGTGGGGCAGTTATATTGCTTGGCAATTTCCGCAACGCGCTGCGGCGAAACGTAATCATCGGGAATCTGTTCGGGACGCGATTGCGAGATCTCCCAGTTCTGGCAAAATTTGCAGTTGACGTTGCAGCCGGCAGTGGCTATCGAGAATGCGGTCGTCCCCGGCAGATAGTGGAAGAGCGGCTTCTTTTCGATGGGATCGACATGCGCCGCGCAGACCCGCGAGTGCACCAGCGTGTAGTAAACGCCGCCGCGATTCTCGCGCACGCCGCAGTAGCCGCGCTCCTTGTCTCCCACCGTGCATTCGCGCGGACACAGCTTGCACTTGATCTTGCGATTCGGCAGCTTCTGATAGAACTTTGCTTCGACGACGAATCGCGCGTTGTCCTCGCTCTCGGAGGCCGCGCCGGATGGCATCGCGGCGGCCGGCTCCGCAACGCCGGTCATTCCCAGCGCCGCGCCCGACGCCAAAGCGCACTTCATGAACGTGCGGCGATCCAGAGGGCCTTTCACGACTTGTTGTACATCCAATTCACAAAACATATTGAATCCCTCCGCAACTCTCCCCGCTACACCTCGATGAGTGAAATCTTCTTTGGGTCATTCGTGCCCAGCCGGTGTTCGCCATCGGCCGCTGTCGCAATGTAGCGTGGCGCGCGCTCCTCGGCTTCCAGCGTCTTCCATCCTTTTTCGGCGCGCTTGCGCTCGATGATCTGCCAGCCGGTATAGTCGAGCGCGACCGGATCGGTGGAGGCAAGCAAGACATTGCAATTCCAACTGTGTTCCGGCTTGAATCCCGGCCCGCCTTCGTACATCGCGGTGCTAGCGTCGCAGATCGTCAATCGCATTCTGCTGCGAATCTCCGGCAGCATATTCACGTCGGCAACAAAGGGATTGCAGCCGTCGGGATGATACTTGTTGGGATTATGAATCACGCCGTACATATTCTTGAGAGCAATCGTCACGCCCGCGCCGTCGTGGTCCTTCAGCACGGGAACATTGATAAGTATGCTGCAGTTCCGGGTGAGGATCTTCGACAGGCAACTGCCCACGCTGCCCCATGCGGACAGGTTCTGCTCGTAGCCGACGCGGTCTGTGCCGTAGCATTGCACGCGGTCTCCGCCTATGGCAAGATGAAAACCGGCGCGCTCCATCTCGTCGCTGTCGCGGTCCCAAACCACAATGTTGCTGGCCTTGACGCCGGCCTCTTGCAACCGTTCGCAGATGGCCTCGACGAGATGAATGTTCGTGGAGATTCCGCGGCCTCCCAAAGAATTCACCTTCAGGCTGACTGTTTCTCCGGGACGAACCAGCTTTCTCCAGGCATCAACCGGACGATCGCGGTCGAAGAGAGCCTGCATGGCGCGATCTGCGAGCGCCAGCATCCGTTGCGGATCCACCGTGGAGCCCGTGCCGCGCAGCAGCTTGTCGCGCGCCACGACCACCCGTGATTTAGCCTCCGCCGCGCCGGATTCTGCCGCTAGAGGTTCCGCAGCTGCCAGTTGTCCCATCGCGCCGCCTGCGCACAGGAACGCAGCGCCGCTCAGTGACCTGCTCAGGAAATCCCGTCGGCTGCTGCTGTGCGCAGTGCCCATTCGCGTCCTCCGCTAATCTTGCGGGTCGCATGACCTCAATTAACGCTTACCGTAAATCTATGATATTTTGCAGTGATGGCCGGCACCTTAGGGCAGATGAACCCCCCAATTCCACCTTTGCTCCGGCCTTATTGTATCGCGCAAGCTAAGCGGAGGGATACACTGCGCAAGAGGACACTTCCCGTGACAAAGACAGCTCCGAGCACCGTGAATCTGCCTGCCGGTCATTCCGCCAAACGCGGCTACAACCTTTTTCTTCTTGTGGTTGCGGGGCTGGGCGGCCTGCTCTACGGGATGGACATCGGCATTATCGGGGGCGCGCTGCCCTATCTGCAAGCTACCTCGACGCTGACCGCCGCCGAGCTTTCCATGATCGTCGCGGTGGTGATGCTGGGCGCGGTCTTTTCCACGCTGTTTGCCGGGATGCTGGCCGACTGGATGGGCCGCAAACCGCTGATGATCCTCAGCGGCCTCACCTTCGTTGTCAGCATTCCCATGATCGCCCTCTCGCACGGCTATGCGCCCTTGTTTTTTGGCCGCCTGCTGGAAGGCGTCAGCGCCGGACTGATCGGGGTTGTGATTCCCCTCTATCTGGCCGAGTGCCTCGCGGCGCAAGACCGCGGCAAGGGAACCGGAGTTTTTCAGTGGCTGCCAACCTCGTCGATGGTATTCGCGGCCCTGCTTGGAATCTACTTCAGTTATCATGTTGCGGCGGTTGCCAAAACCGGCGACGCCTCGGCCCTGTTCATCTACAAGGATCACGCCTGGCGCAATCTTTTCTGGGTTGCGCTGCCTCCCGGCATCCTGTTTGTGCTCGGCTGCCTGCTGGTGACCGAGTCGCCGCGCTGGCTCTTCAAGCGCGGAAAGAAGCAGCAAGCCCATGCGGCCCTGCTGCGCTCCCGCACCGGGCAGCAAGCCGCCGTCGAGCTGCGTGAGATGGAAGAGTCGGAGCGGAAAGCCCAAACGCGCAGCGCGACCGGCAAAAAATCCAGGACTCGCTCCTGCGCCGCAAGTATATGGTGCCCTTCCTGCTGGCCTGCATCATTCTCTTCTGCAACACGGCCACGGGCGTCAACTCCCTCATCGGCTATAACACCAGCATCCTGTTGCAAAGCGGCCTCTCCGATCTCTGCGCCCACTGGGGCTATGTCGTTTTCACCTCGATGAACTTTCTGTTGACCATCGTCGGCATGGCGCTGGTAGATCGCAAGGGCCGCAGGTTCCTGCTCATCCTGGGCACCAGCGGCATCATCGTTTCTCTGGTCGGCGTGGGCATTCTCTTTCTGCGCACCGAAACCGTCAGCCTGGACGCGCGCTCTCCGGTCCAGGCGATGATTACTCCGAGCCAGGAGCTAACGCTGCGCTTTGATCGCGAGGAAGCCGGCCGGTTGCTGGCTGCGCACAGCAACACAGACAAGCGGATTGACGCCAACCGCGCATCGCTGGCCATCATCTACTCCTATGGCGATTTCACCGCCGCCACCACCTTTGTGCGCTCCGACGACCCCGCTGCCCGCCCCATCGAAATCACCCGCGCCAGTTGCGTGCCCGCCAACAAGGTTCTGGCCTTCTTCAAAAATCCCCTCGGCAACCTGGAGGCCGCGCAGTCCGCTCCGCTAAAGATCAAAAAGGCCCTGGTCGGCCAGGTGCCCAGCGCGCGCCACGGTTGTCTGGTGGCCTTGGGCCTCTTCCTGTTCATGGGATTCTTCGCCATGGGGCCGGGCGTCTGCGTGTGGCTGGCCCTCTCGGAACTGATGCCCACCCGCATCCGCTCCAACGGCATGAGCATCGCGCTGGTCATCAACCAGTTGGTCTCCACCACGCTCTCCGGCATCTTTCTGCCCTTCGTCAGCAAGCACGGCTACTCGTCGATCTTCTTCCTCTTCGCCGGCTTCACGGTGGTCTACTTCATCGTTGCAGCCTTCTTTTTGCCGGAGACCAAGGGCAAAACCCTGGAAGAGATCGAGGCGCATTTTGAAGGGAAAGCAGCCAGTATCGCAGGTTAGCGGCTTGCACGCGCTTGGCTGCGGTGAGTATCGTTGGAAGCAGCTTGAGAGATTGCTGGAAAGAGATTCATGGACGTTCTGAAACAGCTTTTCGAGCAGCATTTCCGGTTGCCGGCCGAACAGGTTCAGCCGCTTCAGGGGCAACTCGGCTCCTCGGGGCGGGCCATCGCGCGGCTTACCGGAGGCGGGTTCAGCGCCATCGGCATTCTATACTCCGTGCGGGAGGAGAATGTCGCTTTTCTGGAGTTCTCCCGGCATTTTCGCCGCCGCGGATTGCCGGTGCCGGAGATTTATGCGGAGGATTTGAGCCAGGGCACGTACCTGGAAGAAGATCTCGGTGACACCACGCTCTTCGATTTTCTTGTTGCAAATCGCGCCGGCGCGGCCATCGCTCCGCCGGCTATCGAAACCTATCGCAAAGTGGTGGCCGTGCTGCCGCGTTTTCAGGTCGAGGCGGGCCGTGATCTGAATTACAAGGTCTGCTATCCGCGGCCCAGCTTCGACCGCCAGTCCATCGCCTGGGATCTGAACTATTTCAAGTATTATTTTCTGCGCCTCGCCGGCATCCCTTTCAATGAACAGGCTTTGGAGCGTGATTTCAGCCGCTTGACGAAGTTTCTGCTGGGTGCCAGGGCGGATTATTTTCTCTACCGCGACTTTCAATCGCGCAATGTGATGTTGCCCGGCGGGCAGCCGTATTTTCTCGACTATCAGGGTGGACGCAAAGGCGCGCTGCAATACGACATTGCGTCTCTGCTCTACGATGGCAAGGCCGATCTTCCGCCAGAGCTGCGCCAAGAGCTGCTGGACCACTATCTCGACTGCCTGGCTAGTTACATCGACTTACAGCGCGAAGCGTTCATGGAGCACTATTACGCGTATGTTTACGTGCGCATTTTGCAGGCTCTGGGGACTTATGGCTTCCGCGGGTTTTATGAGCGCAAGGCGCATTTCTTGCAGAGCGTGCCGTATGCGCTGAAGAACCTGCGCTGGCTGGCGCATCACGTCAAGCTGCCCATCGCGTTGCCGGCGCTGATGGATGCGTTGCAAGGGATGTTGGCATCGGAGAAATTGCAGGGCCTGGCTTCTTCGGCGGAGGGTTTGAAGGTGCGAATCTTTAGTTTCAGCTTCCACCGCGAAATTCCCACCGATGAGTCGGGGAACGGCGGGGGATATATCTTCGATGCGCGCAGCCTTCCCAATCCGGGGCGCGAAGAACAGTTCCGGCAATTGACTGGCAAGGATGCGCCGGTTATCGACTATCTCAACCGGCAGGCCAGCGTGCACCAGTATCTGGCCAGCGTACAGTCGCTTGTGGATGCCAGCGTGAGCAGCTATCAGCGCCGCGGTTTCAAAAATCTTATGGTCTCGTTCGGCTGCACCGGCGGCCAGCATCGCTCCGTGTATCTTGCCGAGCAGTTGGCGCAGCATCTGCGCGCCGGCAGCGGAGTGGAAGTCGCGGTCCGGCATATCGAACTGGAAAAGATGGAACTGGAGAAGATGGCCAAATGAAGGCGATGATCCTGGCCGCCGGCCTGGGAACGCGCCTGCGGCCGCTCACCAACGACCGTCCCAAGGCGCTGGTCACCGTTGCCGGGCGCACGCTGCTGGAGATCGCGCTCTTCCGCCTGCGCTCCTTTGGCGTGCGCGAGGTGATTGTCAACGCGCATCATCATGCGGAGATGATTGCCGATTACCTCAAAGTCCACGACAACTTCGGCATGAGAATTGAACTATCTTTCGAGGATGAGTTACTGGATACCGGCGGCGGCTTGAAGAAAGCCGCGCTCTTTTTCATGGATTTCGCCGGGAGTGATCCAGAGCCTTTTATCCTGCACAACGTCGATGTCCTCAGCGCCATCGATCTGGGGCGCATGGTGCGCTTTCACGCGGACCAGCACGCCCTGGCAACGCTCGCAGTTCAGCAGCGTGAAACTTCGCGCTATCTGCTCTTCGACGAGCAATGCCAACTCTGCGGCCGTCGAGTTATGCGCGCCACAAAGGCTGAATCTGGCCCAGATCAAGCAGCCCAAGCGGACCAATACGTGCGGCCCGCGCAACAAATGCAGCCGCTGGCCTTTTCCGGCATCCACGTCCTCTCTCCCCAAATCTTCGCCAAGATGGAAGAGGAAGGCGCGTTTTCCATCATCGACGCCTATCTGCATCTCGCGGCTCAGGGAGAAAAGATCATCGCCTTTCGCGCCGATGAATACTACTGGCGCGATCTCGGTCGCCCAGAGAACCTCCTCGAAGCCGCACAGGATATTGCCAACGAAAAGTACTCTGTGACCTGAGGGATCAGCGTGTGCCATCCCTGGTCCCACTTTTTGGGATCTGGGATTATCGCGAGGCAGTCAGCCCCACCGCGGATGTAGGTAAATCTCAGCCGGAGCTTTTTGCCTGCTCTACTTTTCCACGACCGTCTTGGAGAGATTCCTGGGCCGGTCAACGTCCACGCCGCGCTCGATGGCCATGAAGTAGGCGAACAGTTGCATGGGAATGACTTCGGCGATGGGCAGCAGGTACTCGGTCGTCGCCCGCACCTCGACGCAATCGCTGACCAGATCCGCCACATCGCGGTCGCCGGCGTTGGCCAGAGCAATCACCCTGGCGCCTTGCGCCTTCATCTCGCGCAGCAGTTGTAGCGTCTTCTCATAGCGCACGACCGATGCCTCCAGGGCGCGGTCCACGGTGGCCAGCACCACCAGCGGCACGCGGTCACTGACCAGAGCGTTCGGTCCATGTTTCAGCTCGCCTGCCGGGTATCCCTCGGCATGGACGTACGAAGCCTCCTTGAGCTTCAAGGCGCCCTCGCGCGCGATGGCGTAGTGAATGCCTCGGCCCAGGAAGAGGAAGGTATTGGCGAAGCTGTACTTGCGCGCCAGGGCGGCCATCTGCTCGCGCCAGCCGTCGAGCTGTTCTTCTATGCTGCCGGGCAAAGCCTGCAACCGTGCAATGTTTGCCGCCAACTCAGGGGCATCCATCCTTCCCAGGCGCCGCGCTTCATAAAGGGCCAGCAGAAAGAGCACTGCCAACTGGCAGGTAAAGCTCTTGGTGGCCGGAATCGCCTTTTCCACGCCCGCGGCCAGCGGCATGGAGATGCCGGCCTCCTGCGCCATGGTGGACAAATCCGCGTTGGTGATGGCCAGGGTCTTTTCGCCCAGCTGGCTCACCTCGCGCAAGGCCGCCAGCGTGTCCGAGGTCTCGCCGGATTGAGAGATGACGATCACCGCGGGACGGCGCGGATCGCATCCGCCGCGGCAACTGTACTCGCTCGCGTACTCCACATCCACCGCCAGCCCGCAGAGATTCTCGAGCAGAATCTCGGCGGCCAGGCCCGAGTGGCGGCTGGAGCCGGAGGCGGCAATCAGCACCTCGCCCGCCGGATTTGCCCACCCCGCCAGCCGCTCCGCCACGCCGCCGCGCAGCTGGTTGCCGTCCAGATACAAGGCCAGGGTGCGGCGCAGGGCGGCCGGCTGCTCATAGATTTCGCGCAACATTTCATGGGCAAAACTCGCCAAAATGCTCATGGGGGTTAGGAAGAAAAAACTGTCAGAGCGGGCCCCTTCTGAGGATTGATCGTAGCAGTTTGTAGAGGATTATATTCCTCAGATTGAAGCGGAAATTCCGTAAGCGCTTGATTCCGTTGATGTGATTCGTCCCAAGGCGCGAACTCATTGTTGCCATGATTGACCCTGCGATGCTTGTCGTAGCCCAGATCAAATGGCCGTTTCGAAGGAATTGGCTGAGCTGCTCTCCCGAACCGGCAGCGGCGGGAAAGCCAGAATTCGCGGCGCGGCGCGGCGAAAGACGGCGGGAGAAGGCGCGGGCGCCAGACAGGCGAAAAATGTAGCAGCGACCAGGCGCATATCGCTCCAGAACGTGGCCCGGCACATATAGCGCGCGTCTATGCGCGCCTTGAGCGGCCGGATGTGCCGGTTATAGAAATCATCCAGTTGGCTGGGGTGAACGCGGCTCAGAATCTCCTCCTCGCGGCGGAAGGCGAGCGAAGCCGCGCCGGTGACGCCGGGACGATAGGGCATATCGGCAATCCCCGCATACTGCGGCAGCTTGGGCCGCGGGCCGACCAGGCTCATGTCGCCGCGCAGAACATTGTAAAACTGCGGAATCTCATCCAACTTGAGCTTGCGCAGCCAAAATCCAATGCCGGTAATGCGGCAATCTCCCTCCCTGGTGAGGCCAGGCCCGTTCCGCTCCGCTCCGGAGGCCATGGTGCGGAACTTGTAGATGCGAAAGAGACGCTCTCCCCGGCCCACGCGATACTGTCTAAAAAATGCAGGTCCTGGTGAAGTCAGACGTATACAAATTGCGACCGCCAGCATGGGAACTCCAAAGAGCACTAAAATCAGCAGCGCAACCGACAGATCGACCAACCGCCTGGTCCAGGAGAGAGTCCATGCGCTGGCCGAGGGACTCTCGAGGCGCGCTTCGCAGGCAGGAACGCCGTCAGGGACCGGCGGCAGCACGGAGATGGGGAAGGGCGAAACCGAAACTGCGCTCGACTTAAACGCGCGACTGGAAAGCTGCATGAAGCGAACCTCGAAAGCGAGATGGACATCCGGAGCGTTGGCAAAACCCGGCTGCGCATCAGCCAGCGTGCTTGGCTGAAGAGATGAGCCGAAGAGTCGAGCGGTTTGGCTCCTCATCGGCGAGGGTGACCACGTATGCTTTGTCGGCTGCATGGGCTGTGGATAGGCGGTCAAAGGAGAGAAAAGAGAGGGTCTGCGAGACGGTATTGGGAAAAGTCCCGTAATTGAAATTGAGTAAATTCTAATGAGAGGTTGATTCGAGCGACGCAAAAGGATGCCGTTCTACGTGAGTCTCCGCGCAGCCAATTACTTGAGTACGTCGATGGCAGCCGCGCCCAAAGCAAGCTGGGAGAACATCTGCGACCAGGCCAGGAACTCGCGCATGGGTCCGGGCTTGATGTGCTTCTCCGGGACAATGACGCTATCGCCGGGATATAGGCGCGTATTATCAAATCCGGAAGAAAAGATCGACTTGCCCGCGCGCCTGCCAATCACCGATCCATCCGCACGCAGAATGAAGGTCTGTCCCCGATCCGCGTCGCGGTTCGGGCCGCCTGCCATGTGAAGGTAGTCGTCTGCCCGTCCGCCGCGATAGAGAAAAGCATTCTGGTTGAGCACCGCGCCGATCACCTGTACGGTGGCCGGCATGGAGGGTACCCACAGCGTGTCGCCATTCTCCAGGGACGTCGCAGGCAGTTCGTTCTCGCTCACGCTGTGCGGGCGCAGATTGAGCACGATTCTCCCCGTAGGCTGCAACAGGCGCAGCCGCGCGATGAGTTCCTGGTTAACGGACATGATCCTTCCCGCCTGGGTTTCAACCTCTGCGCTGCTGTTGGTTGTGCTGGCCGAGGAGACTGAACTGCGCGCCAACTGGTGCTCCAGCCGATCGATGTACTCGTTAAAACTCTTCTGTTCGAGAGCCCGTGTGCTTTTGCGGGTGAACTCCGCCCCGTACAGATATGCCTTGGCGGTGAGTCCGCCCGAGCGCTCGACCAGGGAACGGAGCGTTTCCCCCGGAGTCACGCTGTAGATGCCTGCGTGCACAAACTCTCCCTCTAGCCGCACATACTTTGTTTGCTCGTCGATGGGGGGGTGAATGTCCTCCTGCGAGAAGACGGTGATTACGTCGCCGGGCCGGAGCTCGAGATCCTGCGCCACATCGTGATCGAGCACCAGCTTGCCCAGGTTGAAAGGAAGAAGCGTGGTGGCCATGGTGGCCGGGTTCAGACGCTCAATGACGGCGAAGTTCCAATCGGTTTGCGCGCCGGGACTGGAGACCGCATCCGGCTTGTCAGGCAGTTCTTCTTGCAGCGCGCTTTTGCTGGCGGGCGCGGCCAACTCCGGCGCGGGAAGGCCGAGCTGGGTGCGCCGCCACCAGTAGTCCCGCGAGAGCAGCGAATCCTTGTCGGGCATCAGATCGCTGAGGCGCATGCCCTGATGCCACAGGAAGCGCCCCGGGTTGGCCACAGATCCGCGTAGCGTGACCATCTCGCGATAGTTGGAGATGATGGGATTGATGCGCACAATGTCGCCGTCGGCCAGCAAGGCCGCAAGGCCGGCCGCATCGGCATTCAGCTCGAAGGCGCGGCGCCGCGCGTGGTCCTCAATGCGTTCCACCGAGATGCGCCCGCCGGAGGCAATCGCAGTTTTGCCGCCGGAAGTGTTCAGCAACTCTTCGATTGATTCCTCACCGCGCAACTCGTAGATGGCCGCCAGCCGCACGCTGCCCAGCAGCGCCACCTGGGGACCCGCGGCGGGAATGAACAACACATCGCCGGCCTGCAGTTGCAGATCGCCCGTCTTGTCGCCCCTCACTAGCAGCGCATAGAGATCGAAGTCCGCGAGCACCTTGCCTTCGCGCTTCAACTCGACGTGGCGCATGGAGCCTGCTCCGGAAGGACCGCCGCTTAAAAAGACCGCATTTACCAGCGTGCTGAGCGCGCTCACCGTGTACTCTCCGGGCTGCCGCGCCTGCCCGGTCACATACACCTGGATGGAGTGAATCTCGCCCAAATCGACGCTCAGCTCGAAGTTGCGGTAGACGCGCTCGAGCGCGGTGCGCAGGTGGCCAGCCACGGAGGAAAAGGCGAGGCCGGCAACATGCACGGCGCCCGCCTTGGGAAGGTAGATCTCTCCCTCGCGGCTGACGCGCAGATTGGCGCTGAAGTTGATCTGACCCCAGATGCGGATGCGCAACTCGTCCCCGGCGCCGACTACCATATCCTGCGGCGCGGGCCCCTGTTCGAGGGGGCCGAAAGAGGCCGGCCGCGCGGCAAAGAGGCGGGCTCCATAGATGGGCAACATGCGGCCCGTGGAGGCAGCCACAAAGCGCTGAAACTCGGTGGGAGGCTCGGGGGGCAAGGTCTGTATGCGCCTCTGGCCGGCTGCGTTCAGCTCATTGTGCAATGCCTGCTCAGAATAACTGTCTCCGCTGGAAAGGCTCTCGTTGGCCGAGGCGTCCGTGGAGCGGTCTGCCCGCGGCGATCCCTGCTGCGGAGTTTCCTGCATCGACAGCACGGTAGGCGATGCCGGCGATTGAGTCGTGGAAGGCGCAGCCTGTTGCGACTGGCAGCCGTAAGAATCGGGATCGTCGGCGGCGGAACATTGGGCGTGCAATTCAAGCGCGCCGAAGGCGAGAACGGCGGCGCAGGCAAGGCAGAGAAGCATCACGCGGCGAAGGATTGAGCGGACAGATGAATGGTTTCTCATAGACGTCCCATTGTTTACACATCCAACCGGCAGAATGAACAAAAAAATGCAAGAGGATATCGGTCTTGTTCCGAAATCGGACAGGCATGTAAGGGAATTCCCATAATCGATTTCGCGCTGGAGGTTTTCTCATCTTCTCCGTTCGCGCTGATTCTTTAGCGGGTAATCTGAGCGCAGTTTCCGGTTTTCCGGCTGAGTGGCCGGGAAATCCACTCGCAACTGACCTTTATTGCCAATGGTGGCAGGCAGTGGCGATGGCTGTCAGGACTACTCCGGCACAGAACTCCACACAGGGAGTGCGCCTGCGGTGCAAGAAAAGTTACGACCCGCTCCAACGAGGAAGCCCATCGTGCCAACAGAAGATCAGGAACCCGCCGAACTCGCATCCCAAACCTCCGCCAGCACTCTGCCTCCGGTGATCCGCGTGGCGATCAAACGCAGGAAACTGGTTGGCATCGCCGCGCTTGCCATTGTCGTGCTAAGCTCGGCGGTTGCCTTGCTTCTGCCCACCCGCTATATGGCCACCACGGTCATCCTGCCGCCTCAGCAGGGTGGTTCCGCGGGAGCGGCCATGATGGCGCAACTGAGCAGCATGAGCGCCATGGCCGGCGTGGGCGTGAGCGCCCTGGGCATCAAGAACCCCAACGACTTGCAGGTGGCCCTGCTGAAGAGCCGCACGGTGGAGAATGCAATGGTGGCGCGCTTTCATCTGCAAACGCTCTACCACACGAAGTACCTGTCGTCGGCGCGCAAACGGTGGGAGAAGAAGACCTTCATCGACAGCGGATTGAAGGACGGGTTAATCCGGCTTTCAGTGACCGACCGCGATCCGCGCCGGGCCGCGGAGATGGCCAACGGCTGGGTGGAGGAATACCGGCGTTTGACGGCGACCCTGGCGGTCGACGAGGCGTCCGGGCGAAGACTCTTCTTCGAGCAGCAAGTGGCCGACGCGCGCGAGAATCTGGCGCGCGCCGAAGAGGAGATGAAGCAGACCGAGCAACGCACCGGCATGATTGAGATGGACGGCCAGACCCACGCGATGATCGCCGCGGCGGCCATATTACGCGCCCAGGTCGCGGCCAAGCAGGTCGAGATTCAGGCGATGCGCCAGTTTGCCGCCGACGAGAATCCGGACCTGGAACGCGCGCGGCAAGAGCTGTCAAGCCTGGAGGCGCAGTTGGCCGCCATGGACGTGGCTCATAATCGCCGCAGCGGCGACCTGGTGGCGCCTCAGGGCACGGTGGGCCAGGCGGGCCTGGAGTATGCGCGCGCGCTGCGCGAGGTGAAGTATCGCGAGACAGTTTTGAGCCTGCTAATGCGCCTTCAGGAGGAGGCGCGGGTCGACGAGGCGCGGCAGGGTTCCCAGGCGCAGGTGGTCGACGCGGCCGCCGTTCCCGAACGTCCCGTTTCACTGTTCAGAATCTGGATTGTGCTTGGAGCGTTGCTGGTGTCTCTGCCGCTGGCGCTGGCGCTCGCGCTGGCCACCGAGGCCGTCGAGGTTTTGCTCGCCCACCGCCGCTGCGCAGGCTCCTGGCCCTTGGCGCTCGAACAGGCCTGGAGCGGAGGGGCGCGATGAGGATTTGGCGGGCGTTGGGCCTGGATGGCGCAGTCGCCTTTACCTCTCTTGCCAGGATGATGGGCATTGCGGGCAGCACTGTGACGGTTCTGCTGATCGTCCGCTTTCTGTCGCCAGTCGAGCAGGGCTACTACTACACGTTGCTCAGCCTGGTCGCGCTGCAGATGGTCTTCGAACTGGGCTTCTCGTTTGTCGTTCAGCAGTTGGCCGCGCACGAGTGCGTTCACCTGGAATTGCACGGGAACGGCAGCGTGAGCGGCGATCCGGTGGCCCACGCGCGGCTGGCCTCCGCGCTGCAGCTCAGTGTGCGCTGGTACAGTGTGGCCGCCGCGGCGATGGGCTTGATGCTGGCGCCGCTCGGGATGCTCTTCTTTGCGCGCCACGCCGTACCGGCAGCGGTGCAAGTGGCCTGGCAGGGTCCTTGGCTGCTGGCGGTCGCCGCATCCGTGGCTGGACTGTGGTGCCAGCCCTTCTACTCCTTCCTGGATGGATGCGGGCAGGTGCGCGCGGTGGCCGCGCTGCGGCTGCGGCAGGCGGTGGTTGGCATGGCGCTGGCCTGGACCGCCATGCTCCTGCATCACGGGCTTTACTCGCCGGCCCTGGTCATCGCCGGCCAGGCCGGAACCGGCCTTGTCTTCATGGCCATGCGCCGCCGCTTGCTGATGGGACTGCTCGGTCATCAGGCCCGCGACGCCTCCATCCGCTGGAGCCGCGAAGTCTGGCCCTTTCAGTGGCGCATCGCTGTCAGTTGGATGTGTTCTTACTTCACGATCCAGGTCTTTATCCCCATCCTCTTTGCGCTGCGCGGGCCCGTTGAAGCCGGACAGATGGGCATGTCGATTTCGATTACCGGCTACATGACAGGCCTGGTGCTGCCCTGGATCACGACCAAAGCAACTCCCTTCGGCAGATTGATCGCGCAGCGTCAGTTCCAGGGGCTTGACCGGCTATTCCTGCGCACTCTGGGCCAGGCGCTGGCTGTCTTCGCCATGATTGCGCTGGCCGCGGATGGAGTAGCGGCGCTATTGTCTGATGTCGCTCCAGGGCTGGCGGCGCGCATGGTCTCGCCGCAACTGTTTGCGTTGTTGGTACTGGCGGCTGGCGCCAGCTGTGTGGTACAGAGCCTGGCCACTCTGTTGCGTTCCTTCAAGCGGGAGCCGTTTCTTTGGCAGTCGCTGGCGGTTGCCTCGCTCACCCTGCTGCTGGCCGTGTTCACTGCGCCTCGATGGGGCAATGCCGGCGTCACGCTTGGCTACCTGGTTGCCTCGGCGGGCATCGGCCTGCCTTCCGCATTAATGATTTTTGCGCGCGCCCGCCGAAGGTATCTGTCCATGAGCCCGCTGGTTGTGAGTGGAGGCGAGGCCGCATGAATCTCCAATTTCCGCGCAATGAATTAATCCACGGCAGCAAGCCTTCGCTGGACGGCTTGCGGCCGGGTTTCGCGGCAGGGTCGAAACGCACCGGCGCCCAGGTTTCAGGCACATCGCTCTGCTGCGCGCAACCACGAGCGTGGAGGCTTTGCGATGGCGTCTAATTCTATCGGCTTCGCGCTGCGGCCACAGTCCCTTGAAATTTCCGGCTCCCTGTCGGCATCCGTCAGGCTTTTCGCCTTCTGCGCGATTCTGATCTTTTCCTTCGTGCCGGTCCTTATCTATATCAACCTCTCGCAAATATTACTGCTCGCGCTATGTTCGGTCGCTCTATGCTGCTATCTTGTCCGCCTTGAAGCCGACATATTCGCCGCGCTCTTTCTCATTTTTATGATCGCCGTCTCCCAGGTAATCGGCATTGCGCACAGCCCTTCCACGGCCAAAAACTATCTGACCCCCATTCTCTTTCTTACTTCTCTGTTGATCGGGCCGGCCATGATGCTGCTGGCCAGATCGTACCCGCCGGCCCGCCTCAGCCGCCTGATGCCTCGCATCATCCACTGGGTTCTTGTCTTTTTAACCATCGAGTGCGTTTCGCGACTCATCTTCTCGCCCTATATGCCGGCAACCGCGGAAACGGATGTTACCGACAGATTCTATCTCTACAAGGCCAGTCTCTTTTTCTTTGACTCCAACTTTGTTGGTATTGAAATTCTCTGCTTGCTCGCGATCATGTTTTCTTTTAGAAAAGCAATTGGACGAAAGAGATGGCTGTTGGCATACCTGCTTCTATTTGCCACCTTCTCCAGGGCATCAATCGCCGCCGGTATCTGTCAGCTTGTAGTGTACAAACTCTGGCGCTGGAGGATATGGACGCTCTTCGGGCTACTGGTGGCGCAAGTTATCGTTATTATCCAGCTATTTCTGAGTTATACCAAGCAGGGTTCGGAGGCAATACAAAATGTAGACGGCAGCCTTGCCACCAAGTTTTTCATCCTGACGCTCATGACGGAGATATATCGCCAGGCAGATATAGCGCAAAGATTATTCGGCATCGGCGTGGGCAACTTATTCAACATGGCTGGAATCTTCGCTCATAACATTGTAGCCACCTTTGTTCTCGAGCTTGGAATAGGCGGCTCGTTGCTGTTTGCCGTTTATGTGTGGATTCTCTCGAGAAGATGCCCTGCGTCGATCTATCTGCTCATTCTCCCCATGGTGATCAACGGATTTTCCCTGGTAAGCACCACCATGCCGTATTTCTTCGTCGCGCTCGGCCTGCTGGCAGCGTTGCGCGGCACTTCGCGCGATGGAATCGGCGCGCCGGGAAATGAAACCGCAAGCCGTGAAACGCGGAAAGGATAGGCATGGCCAGAATTAGCGTGCTTATGGCGGTTTACAACGTTGATGCCTATGTCGCAGAGGCGCTGGCCAGCATCCAGACGCAAACCTTCACCGACATCGAGATGGTGGTAGTCGACGACGGCTCGACGGACGGGACATTGCGGAGAGTCGAGCAAATCGCCTCCGCGGATGCGCGCATCAAAGTCGTGCACGCGCCCCGGAATCTCGGTCTTCCGCTTGCTCTCAACCTCGGTCTCACATTCTGCCAGGCCCCCTTCATCGCACGCATGGATGGGGATGATATTGCTTTGCCAACCCGTCTGGAAAAGCAGCTTCGGTTTCTTGAAGAAAACTTAGATGTTGCGCTTGTTGGTTGCACTACTTCGGCAATCGATGAGCTCGGACTGCCGATTCCCGGGCTGGGAGTCTCCCTGAAGCCTGTAACTCAAGATGTGATTTCCCGCACTTTGCTGATGGCGTCTCCATGCAGCCATATCTGGCTGGCGCGGCGCGAGGTATATGACAAGCTATCAGGCTATCGGGAGATATCGGTTGCGGAAGACTATGACTTTTTGCTTCGCGCTATCACCGCTGGATTTCGCATTACAAACCTCCCGGAATCCCTGATGCTGATCCGGACGCGATACGGCAATATATCTTCGCGCCTGGAACAGAGGAAGGCACACTACTATATTGCCAATTTATATCGCGAACGCATGAGAAATGGCCAAGACAGCTTCAGCCGGGAAGGCTATGAGCGTGCTGTCAAGTCCGGCAAGGTGGAGAACGGGTTCTTTCGGCTTGCCATGAAATGCGTACACAAGGGGCTTCTATCCCATTGCCGGGCGCTGCGCTATTTCCTTCTGGCGCTATCCGTTCTGGTATCGCCATGGCAAGCGCGCTATTTCCTTATCCGTCTCCGCCTGAAGGTGGCATTGCGAACGCCGGGGTTCCAGTCCTGACGTTAGAGCGCTCTAACAATGCGCGCGACCGAGTAATGCCCGAGGCGCCGATGAAGATATGTTTCATCATCCATGATATTACGGCGCGAGCAGGCACGGAGCGCGCGCAGGCTAATCTAGCCAATGCGTTGGCTTCCCGTGGCGAGTCGATATCGATCTGGTCATGTTATCGCCGGAATTCTTCTTCATGGTTCCTGCTTTCCGACGACGTGAAGTTAAGTTATGGCCTTCGGAAGCCGCTGCCGTGGTTTCTGGACTATCCGTGGCTTATGTGTGCTTTTGCCCTCTTCGTAATACGCCATCGCCCACAATGGATTGTTTGCACAGACACCAACCGCGTGATTGTCGCCTTGCCGGCGGCCTTTGTGCCCGGTGTGCAGTTGGCAGTCTGGGAGCATTTTGCTCTCTCCCATAGCCTCACAAAAGGGCGCGGAAAACTGGCCAGGCGGCTGGCGGTGGTGCTGGCCTCGCGCATTGTGACTTTGACGGAGCGCGACACGGAGTTATATGCCAAGCTATTTGTGCCATCCGGTACAGTAACTACCATCCCCAACATCGTACTCTCGCCAAGCCCCAACGGTGCAGTTCGCCGCAAGGAAATTCTGGCCATGGGAAGGCTTTCGCAGGATAAGGGATTCGATCTGCTGCTAGCAGCCTGGTCGGTTGCCATCAAGCGGCTGTCCGATTGGTCGTTGCGTATCGTGGGCGATGGGCAGATGCGCGAACAGTTAGTGCGTCTCGCGAGCACACTGGGAATTGAATCGCGCGTTATCTTCGCGCCGTTTTCGGGCGATCCATATTCCCTGTACTCGAAATGCGGAATCTTCGTTCTCAGTTCGCGATATGAAGGTTTGCCCTTTGTGCTGATCGAGGCGATGACGTGTGGAACTGCCTGCATCAGCTTCGATTGCCCGAATGGGCCGCGCGAAGTGATACGGAATGGAGTGAATGGGCTGCTTGTGCCGGCCGAACGAGTGGATGCTCTGGCAACCGCAATGGTGAAACTTGGCGAAAATCCGATGTTGCGCCAGAGGCTTGGAAACGCGGCGCGAAGCGTCTCCAAGCCGTTTTCAGAGCCACGCGTAGCTGCGCGATGGCATGAAGTTCTTTACGGCCAGATGCCTATCGCCAGAAAGCCTGTTGTTTCCGTTGCGCTTGACCGCTCCGCCAGCTGGAGGGAAGCGGGAATGCCAACTGCGTAATCATCAACCGTCAATAACTGTTCTGGACGCCCTCAGCCTTCAAAGCGACGGCAGCGTATAATCGGCTTATGAAGGCGCGTGCGCAAACGAGTATTCCGCAGGCTGGAGACACTGAGAGCGAGCCGGATCGCGCGCCAAGCAGCGGCGAAGCGACCGCGCAGAAACTACGCGCGCTGGAAGAGCGCCTGGGTCAGTTGGGCAGCCTGATGGCGGCTTACTCCGGCGGCGTGGACTCCGCGTTTCTGGCGGCCACGGCGCATCGCGTGCTCGGCAGCCGCATGATCGCGGTGCTGGCCGACTCTCCCAGCCTGGCCCGCCGCGACTTCGAGCAGGCTTGCGATTTTGCGCGTGCGCAGGGGATACCGCTCCACATCATCGCGACCGAAGAGTTGAGCCGGCCAGAGTATCAGCGAAACGACGCCAGTCGCTGTTTTCACTGCAAGGACGAGCTCTTTCAGGCCATGGAGGCGCTGGGCGCAAGCCTGGGGTTCGAGCACATCGCCTATGGCATGAACGCCGATGACACCAGGGATTATCGTCCGGGGCAACGGGCGGCCGCCGAGCACGCCGTGCTGGCGCCGCTGGCCGAGGCGGGATTAACCAAAAATGAAATTCGCGCGCTGGCCCGTGCCGCCGGCTATTCGCTGTGGGACCGTCCGGCATCGCCTTGCCTGTCCTCGCGCGTCGAATATGGACGCGCCGTGACCCGCGAGGTGCTCGAACAGGTAGAAAGGGCTGAAGAGAGCCTGCGCCAGTTGGGCTTCCGCGAGTTGCGCGTTCGCCATCACGGCGAGTTGGCCCGCGTGGAGCTGGCCCGCGCCGAGATGCCACGCGCCTTCACGATGGAGATGCTGGACGCCATCACTGCCGCTCTCAAGCTGGCTGGCTTCCAATACGTGACGCTCGATTGCGCGGGCTTTCGCTCGGGGTCGATGAATGCAATTTTGCCTGTGGAAGTGCTGGCGCGGCGCGGCGCATAGCTGGCGGTTTAGAATCATCTTGCGATGCGAATTGGATACTTGGAGTGCTTTTCCGGCATCAGCGGCGACATGCTGCTGGGCGCCCTGGTGGATGCGGGCGTTCCCTGCGCTTGCCTTGAGGAGACGACGGCCGCGCTGAATGTGGGCGCGCGCCTGGAGATGCGCAAGGTGAGCCGCGGCGGCCTGGCCGCAATCAAGGTGGACGTGATTGCTCCCGGCGCTTTGGTGGCCGAGCCGGCAACTACACATTACGAGCATGAGCCGCACACGCACACTACGCACACTCACACACCTCACCGGTCGTTGTCGGCCATTCTCGAAATCATTCGCTCCGCGCCGCTCACGGGCGCAGTAAAACAGCACTCGATTCGCGCCTTCCAACTGCTGGGCGAGGCGGAAGCCGCCATTCATTCCGTCCCCGTCGAAGAGGTGCATTTCCACGAGGTGGGCGCGGTTGACACCATTGTCGATATCGTGTGCGCCGCCGCGGGCGCGGAGGCGCTTGGCGTTACCCGCTGGCTTTCATCGCCGCTCAACGTGGGCAGCGGAACCGTCGTCTGCCAGCACGGCACGCTGCCTGTTCCCGCGCCGGCCACGCTGGCTCTGCTGGGTGATGCTCCGGTCTACGCGGCCGGTGAGCCGATGGAGCGCGTGACCCCGACCGGCGCGGCGCTGCTGCGGATGCTCGATGTGCGGTACGCGGCACTGCCGCCGATGCGCCTCCTGAAAACAGGCTACGGCGCGGGCGGACGCGAGACTCCAGGCCAACCCAACCTGCTGCGCTTGTTGGTGGGCGAAGAAGAGACTGCCGAGATTGCCGCAGCCGAGCCGATTGCGGTGATCGAAACAGTTATCGACGATTGCAATCCGCAGTTGTTGAGTTATGTCAGCGGATTATTGCTGGCTGCCGGCGCTTGGGACGTATATCGAGCTTCGGTGCAGATGAAGAAGGGGCGTGCGGGCGTGCAGGTGACCGTCCTCTGCCGGCCTGATATTGTGCCGGCGCTGCAAGAGCTGCTTTTCCGCGAGACCACTACCATCGGCCTGCGCTGGAGGCTGGAAAACAAAATCGCCCTGGCTCGCGAGTTTGCTGAAATCGAAACGCGTTGGGGCAAAGTGCGCATCAAGATTGCACGCTTGCCCTCTGGAGTCATTGTGAACGCCGCGCCGGAGTATGAGGATTGCCGACTACTGGCCACGCAGCACTCGGTTCCGCTTAAGCAGGTGATGGAAGAAGCCATGCAGGCCTACGCAGCCACGAAGGAGAATCGCTGATGGATCGCGCACGCATTGAAGCACTGCTCAACGAAGTACGCGAGGGTCGCATGGCGGTCAACGAAGCGCTGGACCGTTTGAAGGACCTGCCCTTCGAGGACATTGGCTTCGCCAAGCTCGACCACCACCGCGCGCTGCGCACCGGAATGCCGGAGGTGATCTTTGCCTCGGGCAAAACCGCCGCGCAGGTGGCCACGATCTTTGCCCGCATGGCCAAGGCGGGTGGCAACGTGCTGGCCACGCGCGCGACACATGAAATGTATGAAGCTGTCCACGCAGTAGACCCGCGCGCCGAGTTTCATGAGACGGCTCGCGCCATCACGCTCACGCAGTCCGCAACCACGCCCGGCAAGGGAACCATCGCCGTGGTCTGCGCCGGTACCAGTGATCTGCCGGTGGCCGAAGAGGCCGTGGTGACCGCGCGGCTGATGGGCAACACGGTTGAGTTGATCGCCGACGTCGGCGTGGCCGGCATTCATCGCCTGCTGGCGCAAAAATCTTCACTGCAATCGGCGCGCGTGCTGATCGTTTGCGCCGGCATGGAAGGCGCTTTGCCCACCGTGGTCGGCGGGCTGGTGAACGCGCCGGTGATCGCCGTGCCTACCAGCGTTGGTTATGGAGCCTCCTTTGGTGGCATCGCCGCGCTTCTGGGCATGTTGAACACCTGCTCGCCGAATGTCTCCGTGGTCAATATCGACAACGGCTTCGGCGCGGCGTGCATCGCCTCGCTTATCAATCACTTGTGAGGCCGCGCTGGCTTTCGTATGGTTTGAGCGAACACTGGACACAACAGGCCAGCTATTGCCGCCAATCGGTGATGCAGATCACAGTCTGGCGACTGCCTGAGCGCCAATCATGGATTATGCAAGAGTAGTTCTCCCCGCGTGGAGGCGACACGTGAACCGGTCCAGATTGCCGCGGTTGCGCAGGATTTCGCAGGTCGTTTTCCTGCTGCTCTTTCTTTGGCTGCTGCTCTTCACCTCGATAAGCCTCTTTCCCGGCGGCTCGACTGAGATTCATCTGAGCGCGCCGGTGCGCCTCTTCTTTGAGTGGGACCCGCTGGTGGCGCTGGTGAACGCGCTGGCCGGCCATGCGCTCTATCGCGGACTGATCTGGAGCCTGGTCATCCTGCTGCCGACGCTTTTTCTGGGGCGCTTCTTCTGCGGATGGATTTGCCCCATGGGCACTCTGCAACACTTCGTGGGCAATATGCCCTCGGAGGCGAAGCGCGGCAAGCAGCGCATCGAGGCCAATCGCTACAAGCGATGGCAGACCGTTAAATATGTCGTCCTGATTGCCGGACTGGTGGCAGCGCTTTTCGGCTCGGCGGCTATCGGCTGGCTTGATCCCTTCAGTTTGCTGGTCCGGTCGTTTGGGCTGTCGATTTTGCCGGCCTTCAACTTTGCCACGCGCGCTGCGCTGACGCCTCTCGAACACAGCCACGTTGCGGCGATCAAAGCGACCGGCACGACGATCCATTCGATTCTGATCCACACGGTGGTTGATCTTCGCCAAGCGCACTACGCGCAAGGCTTGGTGCTGGGCATTCTGTTCATTGCGATTCTGGCGGCCAGCTTGCGCGTGACGCGGTTGTGGTGCAGGGCGATTTGCCCGCTGGGCGCGCTGCTGGGGGCGGTCTCCCGCTGGAGCGTGCTGGGGCTGCACAAAGACGAGACCAACTGCGACAACTGCAACCGCTGCCTGATCCACTGCCAGGGCGGCGACGATCCAGTCGGCGGCGTTCCGTGGCACAAGGCTGAGTGCCTGATGTGCATGAATTGCCTGGGCAGTTGCCCGCACGATGGCCTTCAATTTCGTTTCTTCCGCAAGGAGCATGAGGTCGCGTCGCCCGACCTGGGCCGGCGCAGGACGATCACCGGGCTCGCGGCAGGCGCGGCGATTGTACCTTTGATGCGCGCCAACACCGGCCTGGGCAAAAGCCGCAATGAGCGATTGTTGAGACCGCCGGGCTCGCTGGACGAAAGTGATTTTCTCTCCCGCTGTATCCGCTGCGGCGAGTGCATGAAGGTATGCCCGAATATTGCGCTGCATCCCACGCTCGATCAGGCCGGCCTGGAAGGATTGTGGACGCCGACGCTGGTGCCGCGCATCGGCTATTGCGAACCGAGCTGCGTGATGTGCTCGGAGGTCTGCCCAACGGGAGCGATCTGGCAGATTACGCCCAAGGAAAAAGGTTGGGTAGTCGGCGTGGGCGGGCAGAGCCAGCCGATTCGCCTGGGGACTGCGTTCTATGATCGCGGCCGCTGTTTGCCGTGGGCGATGGCCATTGATTGCATCGTCTGCGAAGAGTGGTGCCCGGTTTCGCCCAAGGCCATTTATGTGCAGGAGGCGCAGGTGATCGACTCGGCGGGCAACACGAAAACGCTGAAACAGCCGCGCGTCGATCCCAGCCGCTGCGTGGGCTGCGGAGCGTGCGAGTACGCCTGCCCGTTGCAGGAGCACCCCGCAGTTTACGTCACCAGCATCGGCGAAAGCCGCTCGCCGGGCAGCCAGATTTTGCTTAATAGAAAATAAGGAGATTGCTCCGTGATGTTCAGATCAAATTGGAAGTGGGCCGTTGCGGCGATTGTGATTGTTGTTGCGGCCGCTGGTACAGGATGCAAGAAGAAGAGCCCGTTTCCGGCGTCGGGCGCGATTGCGGGCTGGGAAAAGACCAGCGAGACGCGCGTCTATGCGGCTAAAGACCTCTACCAGTACATCGACGGCGATGCCGAGCAGTACATTTCGGCAGGCGTTGTCTCCACCTCTACTTCCGACTACAAGTACCAGGGGCAGTTGGAGGCGACTGTGGACGTGCACACAATGAAGGACGCGGCCGGCGCGCGCAAAATTCTGGAGACCGGAACCAAAGACGCCAAGCCTGTGCAACTGGGCGACGCGGGCTTCGCTTATGCGCAGAGCGTGATCTTCCGCAAAGGCAGCTCGCTGGTGCGCATCGTTGCCTATGAGTCCACGCCCGACACACCGCAGGCTCTGCTTGCGCTGGCGCGCGGAGTGGAAGCGAAACTGTAAACACGCGGGCCGGAGAACAGGCCGCATGGACGAATGCGAGGATTACGATGAAAAGCCGCAGGGATTTTCTCAAGACCGCTGCCGCGGGAGCAGTGTTGCTGGGCTCGAACAGCAAGCTGGGCCTTGCCGCGGCGCTCGATCAACACACCAGCAAATCCAAAGTCGTGGTAGCCCGCGACGCCGCGTTGCACGGCGCTGATGGCAAACTGGACGAGAAGCGCGTTCAGGCTCTGCTCGACCGCGCTATTGCCTCCTACACCGGCTACGACAAACCGGTCGAAGCGTGGAAGCACATCGTGCCCGTGGGCAAGGTGATCGGCCTGAAGACGAACGGTCTGGGCGGCAAGGGCATCTCCACTCACCTGGCGCTAGTGCTGGCGATCTGTGAGCGGCTGCAGCAGGCCGGCGTCAAGCCCGGAGAGATCGTGGTGTGGGATCGCAATGCCCGCGATCTGGAAGCTTGCGGCCTCACCATCAATACCGATTCCAGCCGCATTCGCTGCTACGGCAACGATGTTTCAGGCTTCGAGGATCAGCAGGAATCCTGGGGCGTGGCGCACATCAAGCTTTCTAAAATTCTCACACGCGATTGCGCCATGATCCTCAATCTGCCCATCCTCAAGGATCACGGAATGGCCGGCGTCACCTTCGCGATGAAGAATATGTACGGAGTGGTTGATCGCCCGCAGAGCCTTCATGCCGGCAATTGCAACCCCGGCGTGGCCGACCTCAACTGCATACCCTCTATCCGCGAGAAGGTGCGCTTTACCATCGGCGACGCCATGACTTCGGTCTATGACGGCGGGCCGGGATTTCATCCCGAACGCCTCTGGCGCCCCAACGCGCTGATCGTTGGCGAGGATCGTGTCGCCGTCGATCACACCGCATGGCAGATGATCGAGCGCAAGCGCGCCGAAGCGGGCGTGCCGACGCTGGAAGCTGCGGGCCATGCGCCGCGTTACATTGCAACTGCCGCAGACCAGGCACACAACCTGGGCACCAACGATCCACAGCACATTCACTTGTTGGAAGTCTAACTGCTTGTAACTATGGTTGGGAGAAGAGTTATGGCCGGGGAAACCGATCAGAAGCCAGAGGAGATAATGGGCGCGGCGCGGGGCTTGACGCGCCGCGAGGCGCTGCTGCAATTGCTTGGTCTTGGCGGAGCAGCCGCGGGCGCGGCGGGCGCGGCTGCCTGGCTCAGCGAGCACAGCTTCCGCCCGGTTCCGGCCAGCGCCGAGCAGGCGCGGCGCGATCACCGCATTGCAACCGATTCGCAACTTCCGGCGATGACCGTGGTGCAAGGCGGAGAGCCGCGCGTGCTGGTCCAGAAGGCGCTGGAAAATCTGGGCGGCATTGGCCGCTTCGTCAGCCGCCAGGACGTGGTGGTCATCAAGCCCAATATCGCCTGGGATCGCACTCCGGAGCAGGCCGGCAACACCAACCCTGAAGTGGTCGCCGAGGTTGTGCGCCAGTGCTGGCAGGCTGGAGCCAAGCGCGTCATCGTCACCGACGTCAGTTGCAACGAACCGCGCCGCTGCTTTCAGCGCTCCGGCATTCAGGCCGCGGCGCGCGCCGAGGGCGCCGAAGTCATCCTGCCCGATCCCGAGCTCTTCCGCGAAGTCGAACTGGGCGGCGTGGTGCTCAAGAGCTGGCCCGTCTTCACGCCGTTTTTGGAGGCGGACAAAATCTTCAACCTGCCCATCGCCAAGCACCACATGCTGACCGGCGCAACGCTGGGCATGAAGAACTGGTACGGCATTCTGGGCGGAGAGCGCAACCGGCTGCACCAGCAGATTCACCAGAGCCTGGCGGATTTGGCCAGCTTCATGCTGCCGACGCTCACCATCATGGACTGCTACCGCATTTTGCTGCGCAACGGGCCAGCGGGCGGCAACCTGGAAGACGTGGCGCTCAAGAAGACCATAGTCGCTGGAACCGATCCGGTAGCTCTCGACGCCTATGTAGCCAAGGCGTATTGGAACCTGGACGCAGCGCAAATGCCCTGCCTGGAGATGGCCGCCGCACGCGGCCTGGGCACCTTGGAGTTCGAGAAGTTACAGATGAAGGTCAGCCAGTTGGGGTAGCTACCTGCGGTGGGGCCAAAGGCTCGCTATTCGTTCGCATGGAATTCGTGGTCTCCCAGGTCCCCAAATGCGAGGGACCTAGGGCACCCGAGGTAAGGAATAATTTTGGTTCGATTTCCGGCGGATTTGCGCTACAATGCTTACATGAGTGACGATGTAAGGATTCTGCCATGAGTACAACTCCTTCGATGGTCATTAGCATGCGCCTTCCCGCGGAGAGCGGAAAACGTCTCAAGCGCATGGCCAGACGGCATGGATGGACCGTGAGCGACGCCAGCGCCCGGCTGGTGGAGGAGGGTCTGCGCCGCTCTGAGTTTGCGTATATCGACTTCCGGGATTCGGCGGCGGGGCGGCAGGCCTGTGTGCAGGGCAGTTCGCTGGCGGTGTGGGAAGTGGCCATGCTGCTGCGCGACTACGACGGCAAAGTGGAGGCGCTGGCTCGGCATCTGGAGTGGCCGCAGCATCTGGCGCAGGCGGCGGTGAATTACATCGAGGCCTTTCCCGAAGAGATCGCCGAGGCTCTGGCCGAGAACGATGCGATGGACTTTACGGCGTTGAAACGGATGCTCCCCAACATTCAGAGGCGGGTCGTACATCTGCGTGAAGACGATGTTGAAGCTGCTGCTGGATGAGCATGTGCCGCCAGCCGTAGCGGCGGGACTGAAAAGGCTGGACGGCGAGATCGACGCGTATGCGTTGCGGAGTTGGCGCGGCGGGAGTTATCTGGGAGAGCCGGGCGAGCGGATTCTGGAGGAGGCAGCTTCGGCGGGCCTGACTCTGGTGACCTACGATTTGGACACGATTCCAAGGCTGCTAGGGGAACTTGCACGCGGCGGACTGTCCCATGGCGGGGTTATCTTCATCTCGCAACGTCAAATCCGGTCGAGCAATGTGGGCGGACTGGTGCTAGCGTTGGCCAGTATCTACCGGGAGAGTGGAAAGGCAGACTGGACGAATCGCGTGGAGTTTCTGGAGAAGGAGTAAGGGCAGGAGAGATTGCCGTAGGCATTATTCTCAAGTTCGAAAATCCGGAGTTGGGGCACTCAGCCAACTACGGCCTGGGCAGCGTGAACTTCGAGAAGTTGCAGGTCAAGGTCAACCATGTGGGGGAATAACTCAGACAATAGGTTTTCGGTTATAAATTCACTGGATCAAGTTTGTCAGCGAATTGAAACGTTTTAGAATCTGCTCTGGAGAATCCGTACCCTCTACAATCCATAGCGGATTATTTGAATCTTTGCCGAAAATCCACACTTCAGAATCGTCAATTTTTGAGCTTGGCGCGATATGTTCGCTATTAGCCGGGTTGATGATGTGCAGGTTATGAGAACACCTATCAATCAGGAAAAAGACTCCAGGATTTGGCTCTTCGACTGTGCAGGATGAAACCGTTAAATGAGCCGAATCGCCTGTGAAAAGTGCGACGGCGGTCTTGAGTTTAACCCAAAGTCTAAGCTGATTGCAGACTCGCTCAATCTCCGTAACGGATGGCTTTTGCAGCGGGGAGGGTTCCAACACGAGAAGATCGGTACCAATCAGCGTATGGCCGAGTACAATCTGTGGTCCTAGCATGTCCTGAACTTCGATCCGGTCGTAGATGCTGATGGGTATCATAGCACTGATACCGGACAGGGAATGGAAAAGGAAATCCATTTTGGGCTGGCCTAGGTCGAGAATGGAGACGTTGCCCTTGATGCGAAGGCCAGTTTTTGAGAGACGCAACTCGATCCTGATATTCTTTTCAGCCCACTCCGCCAACAGAGCGCTTGCCCTTTTTCGAGCGCGAACCAGCTTGGGAGATTCGCTCCGAGCCTTCTTACCTCTCGAAGTTGAAGCCTGTTTCGTCAAATGTTTCGATCCTCAATAAGCGTCGTAGCAGACCAATATCATAAACCTACAGCCAGATAATCGTCGGAGTATTGCTCTACCGTGACGGGGAAACTATAAGTCAACCCCAAACGCGCGCCATCTTGAGACGAAAACCGGCGACGGGGTCCGCGCCTTCGACTGTCTCCGGATGGGTGAGGACGACAGGAGCTTGTCCGGGCGCGTAGATGGCGACTGTGCCGCCGAAGGGATCGATGCGCCAGGCGAGGCGGACGCCGTTGGAGATCCACTGCTCCATCTTAGCGTCCAACTCCGTCAGCGAATCGGAGGGGGAAAGAATCTCGATGAGAAAATCAGGCGCGAAGGGCAGGAAACGCTCCCGCACGTGCTTGGTCAACGCAGCAAGGCGGCTTGACTCGACCCATCCTCCGTCAGGAGAGAGTGTGGAACCGTCGGGCAGATTGAAGCCGGCATTCGAACTGAAGGCAACGCCGCGCCCGTCCGCCTCGGCCCAGGCAAAGAGCTCATGCACTACGTAGGCCTCGCGCCGATTGTTCTCAAAGCCGCCCGGAGTCATCACCAGAATCTCCCCCGATGCCAATCGCTCCACCTTGCAGGGCTTGTTCGCCTCGGAAAAGGCGATCAGATCATCGTCCGACAAAGGCACGGGAGGGCGCAGCCGTGCGGGCAAGGGTACATCTTGAAGGGCTGCCTGCATGGTTTCGTCCTCCTCTCCCGATTGAGCATCCGCCCCGGAGCGGGGCGCTAGGTACAGTGTAGACCGTCTCTTGTACAGTTGCCAGGGCCTATTGCCCGATGCAACCGCTTTGTGGTGGGTTGATCGTTTTGAGAGGGATAAAAACAATCAGGCCGGGATTGGAAGTCCCGGCCTGATTGTTGTACAAACTAACCACTATTTAGTGAACGAATCAGTCTCCGGCGACCAGTTCGCCTTCTTCTTGCTTGACGTGTTTGGCGGGGGCTATGGAGCCTAGCGGGACCAGGCCCTCGACGGGCTTTTCGCCGAGGACGTGTTCGCGATAGAGCCTGGCCATGCGGGCGTTTTCGGCATCCTGCTTCAGCTTCTCGTCGCGGGCGCGGATTTGCTCTTCGCGGGCGGTCTTGGCGATGCCCAGATTGTCGAGCGTGCGATTGGCTTCGGCGTTGACGTGCTCCTGATTCAGCAGAAGGTCGTGGCCGACTTCGGGCATGTGGACCTTTTTTCCGCCGACGAAGATCTCGTGACGTCCATGCTCCTCATACCACTTGGTGAGCGTGGCCGTCATGTGCATCTTCTCGATGATGTTGCGCCATCCGACGCCGGTGTTATAGGCGCAGAAGCTGATCTCACCCTCCTGCGTGGCGTAGGGAATGATGCACTGCTCGGTGCGGCGGAAGTCATAGTTGAACAGGTCCTGGAACCACATGCCGGCGATGAAGAGGAAGTTCCAGCGGTCCTGGCGGCGCAGCTTGATGTCTTCCATGGTGCGGTCGCCCTTGACGCTGCCGTAATTTTTGCCGGTGGCGTTGAAGGTTTTGTCCATCTTTTTCATCATGTCGGTGATTCTGAAGTGGGTGGGCGACTGGAAGGGATCGTAGTTGCGCATGAGCGAAAGCCCAAGGCCAATGACCGAGAGCCACTTGCCGCGGGCCGCGTCGTTGACCTTGGCCAGGTCCTTGGCCACCTTGTCCATGTTGAGGAAGGCGGTGACGGGCGCGGCTTCCTTGGTTTCCTTGTCGATCATCATGGCCATGCCGATGCCGCAGTTGGGGTGACAGCCACAGGAGAGCTGGCCCCAGTCGGCAGCGGGTCCGTGAATCAGGTCGCCCCAGTCGGAGAAGGTGCTCATGAAGCTGATGGGGAACCAGTCGCGCTCCGGCTCGCCGAAGCCCATCTGTTTCTTGATGTCGTGGGCCATGTGCGAGAGGGTGTAACGCTGGGCGAAACGCCGCTCGTCGCTGATGGCTTCGTCACGGCCGGTAAAGCTGACCGGCTGGAAGCTGAGGAAGCTGATCTTCCTGGGGTTGTCGAGGGCGAACTGAATGATGCGGCCCACCTGCTCGTTGTTGATGCCGTTGATGATGGTGGTGACGGGAACGATCTCGACGCCGGCTTCGTGCAGGTTGTTGATGGCTTGCAGCTTCACATCGAAGAGGTTGCCCACCTTGCGGTGCGAGTTGGCGGCGTTGCCGATGCCGTCAAACTGAAGATAGACGTAGCGCAGGCCGGCGAGTGCTGCCTTGCGGCAGAGGTCCTTGCTCTTGGCGAACTCGATGCCGTTGGAGGCGGCCTGCACGCTGTTGAAGCCCACCTTGCGGCAGTAGGCGACGGCGTCCAGGAAGTGCGGCGAGAGCGTCGGCTCGCCGCCACTGAACTGCACGCTCATCTGGCGCTTGGGCTTGAGGGTGATGGCGTTGTCCAGCACGGTCTTGATTTCGTCCCAACTTAGTTCATGCACGAAGCCGACTTGATTGGCGTCCATGAAGCATGGGTCGCACATCATGTTGCAGCGGTTGGTCAGGTCGATGGTCAGCACCGCGCCGCGCCCGTGGGTCATAGTCGAGGTGCCGTGGTTGTGCAGCCCCTTGTCGTTGTGGGCGCGCATATCGCGGCCGGGGAAGCTCTCTTCGAGATGCTTGAAGAAGGCCGGGTCCATGGACATGATGTCTTCAAAGTGGCCGTGCCTGGGGCAATCCTTGACCATCAGGATTTTGCCGTCGCGCTCGATGATCTGCGCCTTGATCTCGCCCACCTTCTCGTTGAGCAGCACTTCGTAGGGCAGCTTGCCGTCGATAATCTGCTTACGAATCTCGGGCACGCACTTGGGACAGAGCGAGTCGGTGGCGCGCGGCCAGCCCAGGGGCGGCTTCTCCTTCTCGTAGGACTTTAGGAGGGGCTTGTCGGACCACTTCGGCGTGAAGGACGGATTGGGGCTGATGCGGTTCAGCCGCTCATAGACGACCCACGCGCCCCTGGCCGCGTAGACGGCGGCTTTTTCGGCGTACTTGACTGCTTTGGACATTGCGGTCTCCTCGAAGAAATTAATCGCCTGCGACTGACCATCCCGGGGGTCTCTCGCCCGGCCCGACCCCTGGGCTCCCATTTGGCGAGGGTAGCCGAGGGTCTGAAAATGCAGTCTTAGGGTAACCGCGGGGGCCGGTCAAGCCAAAGAAGATACAGCGAATGGCGGAATTTGATGCTGAATGGTCAAAAGAGAACACCGAACGGTTGGCCCGAAGGAGCGATGCCGCTTCGGGCCGCCGTTGGGATGCGTTAGTCCAGAAAGAGCCCGAAGCTGGCGGTGTGCGATAGCGATCCAGATGTAGCGGTCACGGTCACCGTAAACGCCTGGGGTGGAGGAGGGGCCACGCTGGAAGAAGGGCCGCCGCATCCGTTGAGCAGGCTCAGACCGGCCACACTTATCGCCAGCAGTAGCAGCTTCGGCAAGCGCTTCCGCTTTTTGATGCCAAAGCAACACAGTGCGGCCGCTAGAGCCGAGCCTGGCAGCAGAGGCAGGGAATCGCGATGGAGAGTTGCGGAGTTCGCGGATGTGGTCACGGTAAGCGTTGTCGAAACCGATGCACCCGGCGGCGTAATGGTCGCAGGAGAGAAGCTGCACGACGCCCCGGAAGGCAACCCAGAACAACTGAGCGAAACAGTCGAACTGAACCCGCCGGCTGGGGCGACTGTCACATTCGTCGTAACACTCTGGCCGGGCTGAACCGTCAACGACGAAGGAAAGATTGCTACGGAAAAATCGGGTGCTGGGAGCGGGGCCGAGGAGGGCTGATATTCCCAAAAGTCTCCGAGAACAACATAATCGAGGTTGAGTGGATCGTAACCATATCCCGCAAAGAGCCAGAAATGGCCGCTACCATCGGTCCAGCCCGCAGCGGAATCGCGCCCCCCTGGGATGTTTTCAGCGGCAGGAGTCCCAAGCGTGCCGTACACTCCTGTGGCTTTATTGAAACCGCTCGTGCTGCCTCCGCCCATCCACGCCCATTCGTTCGTGGAAGGACTATACTCCCACAGGTCGTTGAGATCGCCACCATAGTCGTCGGCATCCTCGCCGACGCCCCCGAAGAGCCAGAAATGGCCGCCGCTGTCGGTCCAGTTCGTAGCATCACTGCGGCCTCCGGAAATATTTCCGGGAGCGGGGGTACCCAACGTCCCGTACTCTCCGGACTGCAAGGCCACGCTGCTTCCGCCCATCCATGCCCATTCGTTTGTGGAAGGATTGAACTCCCAAAGGTCATCGAGCGCTCCACCATCGTAGTTGGGAGCGTAGGGTCCGCTCCCAAAGCCGAAGCCTCCAAAGAGCCAGAGATGGTCACTGCTGTCGGTCCAGCTTGCAGCCCCAGTGCGGCCTGCAGGAATGTTACCAGGAGCGGGGGTGCCTAATACGCCGTATACGCCGGAACTGAGGGCGACCGTGCTGCTTCCCCCCATCCATGCCCATTCGTTCGACGATGGAATGAACACCCACAGGTCGTTGAGCCAGCCGTTATTGTCGTTCGTATCGTAGGCACTGCCCCCAAAGAGCCAGAGATGACCACTGCTGTCGGTCCAACCCGTAGCACCGGTGCGGCCTCCGGGGATGTTTCCGGCGACAGGCGTTCCCAATTTGCCATAAACTCCGGGCTGATTGACAGTGTTACTTCCGCTCATCCACGCCCATTCGCCTGTGGAAGGACTATACTCCCACAAATCGTTGAGCAAACCATACGTGCCATTGGCATCGTCGCCCGCGCCCCCAAAGAGCCAGAGATGACCGCTGCTGTCGGTGAAGCTCAAAGCGTAGTCGCGGCCTCCGGGCATGTTCCCGACAGCCGGCGTTCCCAACGTGCCGTAGACTCCGGGGTGGCCGAAACCTCCTTTGGTGTCGCAGCAGATCATCTTGCTGCTTCCGCCCATCCATGTCCATTCGTTTGTGGAAGGACTGAACTTCCAAAGGTCGTTAAGATAGCCATAATTTCCGATGGCATCGAAGCCATCTCCCCCAAAGAGCCAGAGATTGCCACCGCTATCCGTCCAGCTCGAGGTGCCATAGCGGCCCCCGGGAATGTTTCCGGGAGCCGGTGTTCCCAGCGTGCCGTACAGTCCGTTCTGGCCGGCGCCGCTGCTCCCGCCCACCCAGGTCCATTCGTTGGGGGCGGTGGTCTGTGCGGTGGTGGAGAGTGTGAAGAAGGCAAATCCGAGAAAACTTCCAAACAAAGAACAGGACAGCAGACGAAGCTTGCTGGTTTGCATCGGAATTTCCTCGACGAATAGATTGCTCAACATAATACCGATGGGTGGAGCATGACTGTCAAGCAAAATATTCCGCCGCTTCAATCAATAATTTTGTAAATTCTCTTCCAGTTCGCGACCACCGTGCCTGCGGCGATCAGGGTCCGCTCGTCTTGGCGACCTGGTTGATAATCCACTGGAACAGAACCACACGTACGTGCATGCGGCGGGCCACGTCGGGCAGGAACTCGATCACAAAGTTTTCGATGGGCGCGGTGCCCAGGCTGATGCCGTAGCGCTCGGCGCTGGCGGGCAGGTTGGTCTTCTGGCCGGGCACATAAAAATTGCCGAACTCATCTTCAATGGCGAAGCCCACTAAGTCGCCGTAGTTCACCATCCCCTTGCCGTTGTCGCCCAGAGTCCACTCCACCTGGACGATAGCGTGGCGGATGCGGCGAGGAATTGAAGCGTGGGGCATGCGATGGTAGTGCGGATCCTGGTGAACGATGGACGGAATGAGGAAGGTCGAGAAGAATTCGAGGGTGATGTCCTGCGAATAACTGACGCCCACGTAGCGGGCAAAGCCAGTCATGCCAGGGCCGTAGGCGGAGTGCGCGTTGGCGCCCACCGCGATGGCCGAACTGCCCAGAATCGTGACGGCATTGAACGGGTCCACCACATTGCGCGCCGCCAGCCAGTACTTCTCTTTGGGCGTCATCGGCTTCACCTGCGGCCCATTGGTGAACCGCATATACCAGTTGATCGGCTTCTGGGGAGGGCAGGGCGCAGGTTGCGTGCCGGCCGCCGCTTGAGCGCCAGACTGGCCGTTGGCTGCGGCTGGCGCGTTCCCGGCGCTGGGAGGCGGCTCGGCGGTTGCCGGCGCGGGTTTGGCATCGTTTACGGCCGGGCAGGGGGCAGTTGCCGGCGCAGTGGCGTGGAAGGGATTTTGCGGTTGAGGAGCTTCCGGCAGCGACAGTTCGGGGCTCTCCGTCTCGCCAGCCCGCGCCGGGATCGCCGCAAAGAGCAATGCCGGCGCAAGCAGCGCCAGAGCGACACGACCCCTTGTCCGCGCCCGGCCTCGCTTCCATTGGCCGGCGCATCCATTTCTGGCGTTCTCTCTCGAACCGCTTTTCAAGAAACTATCCTTCACTGGCGGAATTGCTGGCCGCAGACGCTTCCAGTCATAACCGGCTTGCTGCCTAACCAGATTATTTTTTCGGCAGCAAGGCACCGCCGCGGAACCGCCATTTTGATTAGTCTACCGAGACTGACGCAGTTATGCTGTGCAAGGTCGCACAAAAAGGCAAAATAGGGCGGCTGCTCACCCGCCAGGGACCCGGTCCCCGTATTGACGATTGCGGCACATTCTGGATCAAGGCGATTGACGCGGCGCGGCGCGCATCGCAGACTAAGGGAGAGATTGCTTGCGCGAGGTGCATCCCATGAGTTCTTATCCCCCTCCAGGTCCAGGTCCCGGTTCCGGTCCCGGCCCCGGCATCGGTGGAGTTGGCGCCCGCATCGAAGAGGCCGTCGAGTTGATCGAGATGGAGTTGCGCCATGCCATCGCCTACGTGAACGACGCGGTGGTTCCCCAGGTCCGCAAAGAATCGATCACGGCGCTACGCACCGTGGCCGGCAAGCTGCGCGATCTAGCCGACCGCTTTGAGCAGAACGGGAGCCCGCGCCGCTGATGAACTTGCCCCGGATTACTCTCGTGCCGGCGGCCCTGTTGTTGCTGATTTTGCCCGGCTGCGGGCATCAGCAAACCATTGCTCCGTTGCCCGCGCCGCAAGCCGCTCCGCCCTCGGCTCAGGACGAGACTCCCGCGCCTTCCACGCGCATCGCGCCCACTCCAGCGCCGCCGGGCGGGGTAAGCGCCGAAGACCGCAAATATGTCAGGACACATAAGCCCATCCTGACCGAGGAGGGCCTGGCTACCTGGTACACAGCGCCCAAGGGCCGCAAAGCCGCCAACGGCCAGGTCTTCAACGATCACGCCCTGACCGCCGCGCACCGCACCCTGCCCATGGGTTCGCTGATCGTCGTGACCAACCTCAAGACGGGTCAATCCGCCGCTATGCGCATCACCGATCGCGGCCCGTTTGTGGAGGGCAGACTGATCGATCTCACCATCGCCTCGGCCAAGGCCACGGGCGTCTATCAGGCCGGCACCGCCCGCGTCCGGGTGGACGTGTACCGCACGCCCAAGCCCATCAACACCGGCGGCCGCTGGTGCGTGCAGATCGGCGCTTTCAGCAGCCAGCGCAAGGCCAACAAGCTCAAGGCTCAACTCCAGCGCAAGTACCCCAACGCCAACGTGATCGAGTTCTCCGGCGAAGACAGCTACTGGGTCCGCATACGGCCAGAGGGCGACGACCGCAAGCAGGCCGAGCGAATCGCCCGCAACCTGCACCCCGCTGAGGGTGAAGCCTTCCTTACGCGGCTGGACTGAGGCCGCACAAGGAAAGCCGCGCACAATCTCGAAGTGCAATATTTCGATTTGGGATGATGAAAACGCGGGGGCAGGCGATGGTATCCCGCCCCGCATCTATTCCTTCTTCAGTAGGCGCTGCCGAGTCCATGCGCTAGTTGATGGTGCAGGCCGTTCCGTTGAGCGCGAAGTTCGTAGGTATTGCGTTGGTGGTGCCGTTCCAGGTGCCGTTGAATCCGAAGCCGGAGTAGCTTCCGCCGGCGGGAATGTTTTCCCATGTTTGGCCGGACTGTTCGCTCACCGTGACGTTGGCGCCGCTCTGCGATACGGTTCCATTCCACGAACTGTTGATGGTCTGTCCGTTGGCAAAGGTCCAGGTCAGCGACCAGTTGCTCAGAGAGGTGGTTCCCTTGTTCTTGATGGTGATGGCCGCTCCGAACTGGCTCGAGTTTTGCGGTGAAATCACGTAGTCAACTTCGCATGTGGAGCTGCCGCCGGATGCCGACGTCGTTGCGCTGGCTTGAGACGATGCTGCCGACGCGCCGTCCGCGTCAACCGCTTCGATCTTGTAATAGTGCGTGGTCGAAGCCGCGAGGCCGGTGTTGGAGTAGCTCGTGCTCGTCACCCCGCTGGCGATCTGGTTGCTCGATGACGGAGTGAATCCGCTGGTTGTGCTGCTGTAGACGTTGTAGCCGCTGATGGTGCAGTTGGCCGGCGGGGTATCCGCGGTCCAGCTCAGGTTGATGACACTGGAGGAAGCCGCTGTCGCCGACAGCCCGCTCGGCGCCGATGGCACGGTGGTGCATGAGCCGCCGGCCGCCGAAGTCTTTGCGCTGGCTTGAGACGATGCCGCCGAAGTGCCCTCCGAGTCAACCGCTTCGATCTTGTAGTAGTAGGTGGTCGAAGCCGCGAGGCCGGTGTTGGAGTAGCTCGTGCTCGTCACCCCGCTGGCGATCTGGTTGTTCGAGGACGGGGTGAATCCGCTGGTTGTGCTTTGGAAGACGTTGTAGCCGCTGATGGTGCAGTGGGCCGGAGCAGTATCCGCGGTCCAGCTTAGGTTGATGACGCTGGAGGAAGCCGCCGTCGCCGACAGCCCGCTCGGCGCCGAAGGCACGGCGCTGCAGGAGCCGCCGCTACCCGCCGCGGCGCTGACCGAGTATCCGCTCATGGCCAGGCCATCGCCGCCGGTCCAGATCTCAAAGCCGTATTCCACATCGATCAGGTACCATGTGGTTTCCAGGCTTCCCCGCGATACGGCATCGGCAAAGAAGGGCAGAAGATTCAGGTTTGCAGACGTTACAGGAGATGTCGCGACATAAGAAATGACGTTCCACCCCTCGTTGCCCGTCCACACGTTATAACTTGCGCCATCGATTGTCGTGGTAGCCACTTCCGAGCCGTAGGGCTGCGGCGCGCCCTGGTGATTGATCCAGATCATGATTTCGGTGCCGTTGGGCTGTCCCGACGTGGTTGACGTCTGGTTGAACCAGATGTCGTAAGCGGCGTCATTTTGGGAACCGGAGGGCTGTGTGATGCTGACGCTGGTGCTTGCCGAGGCGATGTTGCTCTCCTCGATGGGGAAGGGGTTGGAAGTCGTGCAAGTGCCCCAGTGGCATCCCCGGTAGATGGAGGTGTAGGTTGCGGGGGCGCCGTTGGTGGCATTGGTGAAGTCCGCGGTGGTAATGGTAAAGCCTAAGCCGCTGATGTCGACGCACTCCTGCAGGCTGGAGTCCCACTCGTTCATCTGGAAGTTGTACAAACCGCTGTCGAGAGCAAGTACGTAGGTCGTACCGACGGTCGCCGAGCATTCGGATTGGGCGGCGGCCGGAGCCGGCATCCCAAAGAAGACAAGGCAGATTGCGAGCGCAATCGCCAACAGAATTACAGACCGATTTTTCACGAGAATCTCCTTTTTCAGTAGCAGTGTTGTTCTTGCGCCGTTTCAAGCATCGTTTTCAAGATGATGATGAAAACGCGGGGGCAGACGATGGTATCCTGCCCCGCATCTTCTTTTCTTGAGTAGGCGCTGCCGAGTCCAGGCGCTAGTTAATGGTGCAGGCCGTTCCGTTGAGCGCGAAGTTCGTAGGTATTGCGTTGGTGACGCCGTTCCAGGTGCCGTTGAATCCGAAGCCGGAGTAGGTTCCGCCGGCGGGAATGTTTTCCCATGTTTGGCCGGACTGCTCGCTCACCGTGACGTTGGCGCCGCTCTGCGATACGGTTCCATTCCACGAACCGCTGATGGTCTGTCCGTTGGCAAAGGTCCAGGTCAGCGACCAGTTGCTTAGAGTGGTGGTTCCGTTGTTGATGATGCTCATGGTCGCTCCGAACTGGCTGGAGTTTTGCGGCGAAATCGCGTAGTCAACGGTGCACGCGGAGCTGGAACTCGAAACGACGGTGAGTGCGATGGTGGTGGTTGCGGTCAGGCTCCCGGAGGTTCCTTTGATGGTGACCGTAGCCGTTCCGACCGTGGCCGTGCTGCTGGCCGTGAAGGTGAGCACGCTGGTCGAGGTGGTGGGGTTGGTGCCGTAGGCAATCGTTACGCCGCTAGGC
>Ga0181521_10000783_pt1 | contig 39273 bp, 42 predicted proteins | sample PEATcosm2014_Bin_32_FD_119764 | JGI IMG/M metagenome (GOLD analysis project Ga0181521, IMG submission 119764) | Peatland microbial communities from MTU Mesocosm Facility, Houghton, MI, USA - PEATcosm2014_Bin02_60_metaG | ecosystem: Environmental > Terrestrial > Soil > Wetlands > Peat | place...
CGACCCCGTCGACCCCGTCGACCCCGTCGACCCCGTCGACCTGCTTGACCGCGACCGGGACTCGAATTGCCGTCAAGGACAGGACGTGCACCTCGGTCGGTCACTCCTACACGCAGGATGACATGCAGCGTACTGGGGCGACGACGGCGGCTGGAGCGCTGCAACTCCTGGATCCCGCCATCACCATTCATCGGTAACCGCCTGCCCGGCGCCCTTTGGTTCGCGCTCCTCGAGCGTCACGCCAGGACCGCCAGATCGTGACGATCATCCGCATGGAGCGAGCGTTGGCGTCGACACTCGAGCCTGCGCCCGGAGGCCTGTGCGGGCACCGGAATTGACGGCTAAGCGTGCTGTGTCCGCCCACCGCGGAAGCTTGAAGGCCGAACGGTTTGCCAGGTGACCTGGCGGCCGCGCATGCCGTGGCACCGATCCTCCCGCCCGATGGCGCCGCCGTCGCTCAACGGCGCCATTCGGGACCGGAGGAATTACCCAATGCGCGCGCTGCTAGGCCGGCGGTGGCATGGCGCGCTGGTTGTACAGGATCTTCGCGCGTCGCTCAGCCTCTTCCTTGGACAGAGTGCTGCTGTCCGCCCCCAGTTCCTTGCCGACGTTCATTCCTTTTTGTACCGCAGGACGGCTGCCTACATCGTCGAGCCAGCGCTTGACGTATTTGAACTCATCCAGGTTCTGCTTGAGAGACTCCCAGATGACTGCCCACGGGTAGCAAATGATGTCAGCGATCGAGTATGACGCGCCGGCGAGGTAGCGGCGGTCGTAGAGGCGGTTGTTCATCACGCCGTAAATCCGGTTCACCTCGTTCTCGAAGCGCCTGACGCCGTACGACAGGTCACCGTTGGCCGGGTTCTGGGCGGCGCGCAGAAAATGGCCGCACTCGCCGAATTTCGGCCCCTGGTTGGCCATCTGCCACATCACCCACTGGACGACCTCGTACTTCTCGCCGGCCTTCTGCGACCAGAGCTGGCCGCACCGCTCGGCGAGATACATCAGGATCGCGCCCGATTCGAACACTGAAATCGGCGCATGGCCGCCCGGCGGATCACGGTCGACGATGGCCGGCATGCGGTGATTCGGATTGATGGCCAGGAATTCCTTCGAGAACTGGTCGCCGCGGCCGATGTTCAGCGGCACGATCCGGTACGGCAGCCCGGTCTCCTCCAGAAAGATTGTGACCTTCTTGCCGTTGGGCGTGGGCCAGTAATACAGGTCTATCACGTGCATTTCCTCCAGACCGGTGCATGCGGACGGTCGGCGACCGAACGCCAAAGGACCTGCATTCTAGAGCCACCGGGCGGGCGAGGCGTATCGTGGAATCCCTCTTGCTCGGTCTCGTTTGACCAGCGCTCCGTTCAGTGTTTCAGGCCCTAGGCTCCGCGGTTTGGTGCCCGCGGACGGAGTATCGGTCGTCGGCCGGGACCACTTGAAGCGCTTCCTCCGGGACCGGGACGGCGTGTCAGTGCCAACAGACATGCGACACGAGCTGCTCTCGTCCCGCCGCAGCCCCGCCTCGCCCGCTTGCAGCGCGAGACAGAATCGAGCGACACCGGCAGAGTCGCCGACAGGGAACGGCAATGACACTCCATCGGTACCGCATCTCCTGCGAAGTCATCACCAGCAGCGCTCTCGACATAAACCACGGCGTTCGCATCGAAACCCATTCGAGCTTAGTATCTGCCGACGGCCTGAAAATCAGGGCGCTGCAATCGATACGTCTCCTCGAGGTCGCGTGAGACGAATCGGCTCAACGGCGCGTCCGCGAGCCACGCTGCGCTGAGGTCAGGCCGAAGGGTATCCATCGGTCGCTGGAGGCGAGACACGGGCGATGGTGGCGTCGGGCGGCCTGATCTCCTGAAGAGGTACTGCCGGTGATCACACGTTTAATTCTGGTGTGCGCGAGTCTGCTGGCGGTGGCACATGTCGCCCGCGCGGACGATCTCGCGCCTGGACTGTGGGAGCTGTCATTGGAAGCCAAGGTCGAGGCAGACCCCGGCTTTCAGACCGGACCGCTGACCGTGAATCAATGCGTGACGAAGAACGAGACCAGCGATATGAGCAAGGTCCTTGCGCCGATCACGACGGCCGGGGCGTCCAATTGCAGCTTCTCCGAGAAAAGTTACGTCGGAGACACCTTTCGCTTCACGATGCAGTGCGCCGGAACGTTGCAGCTGAAAACAACCGGAGAGGTGACGTTTTCGGCGACGGCGATGCACGGGACGATCACGACGTCGAGCACGATCGACGGCAAGTCGGTCGAGTTCACGAGCGCAATCTCTGGCCACCGACTTGGTGATTGCTGATCCGACGGGGCATCTGCGCCCGCCTGCCGGGCCGATGATGGTCCGGAACCCTCCTCCACGCTCAAGTCCCGGCGAGCCGCGGATCGAGCTGCAGATCCGCCGTGAATGCGTGCACCCGCGCTGGTGAACGCGAGCGCAGCCGATCTCCTCCCCCGCCGCCGGACCGCGGCTTGACGCCTCGAGCGGCCGGCCCCGGAACTCCGTGAACCGCCGGGAGACTAATGCGGGTCGTTCCTGCCCGGTCCATCGCCGCCCGACTTCCGTGTCGTCCAAGCCTGCCATCGCACACCACACCGGCCCGCGGCCGTCGGGTCGCCCGGCCGGCGCCACCGTGCGCGCCATCGTCCTGATTGCGAGCGCCGCAGCTGCGCTCACCGCCGGGCGCCTTGCAGCGCAGCCAGCCTCGGTGGCGCCGACCGGGATGCTCGACGAGGTACTTGTGACCGGAGAACAGCCGGGCCCCGGCATGTGGCGGGTGTCGAAGGGCGATCACGAGCTCTGGATCCTCGGCACGCTCACACCGTTGCCGAAGAAGATGATCTGGCGGTCGCAGCCCGTCGAGGCGCGGATCGCGAAATCGCAGGTCGTGCTCTCTGTTCCTTCGGTCAGCGTCTCGATCGGGTTCTTTCAGGGCCTGACGCTGATCCCCTCGCTGCTGCGCGCGCGGAAGAATCCGGGCGGCCAGACGCTCGAGCAGGTGCTGCCGCATAATCTTTATGTGCGCTGGCTTGCACTCAAGGTCAAATACCTCGGGCACTTCAGCGGCGACGAGCACCTGCGTCCGATGCTCGCGGCGCACGAGCTCTATATGCACGCGATCGACGAGTCGGGACTGACTTCGGGCAAGGGCATCTGGGAAGTGGTCAAGCAATCCGCGCGCCGCAATGGCGTGCCGATCACCCCGGTCACCCTCGCCGTCCCGCTCGAGGACCCGAAGGGAAAGATCCGCGAGCTGGGCGAGATTCCCCACGACGCGGAGGTGGCCTGCCTCGCCACAACGGTTGAGCGTCTCGAGACCGACCTGCAAGGCATGCGGCAGCGAGCCAACCTGTGGTCGCGGGGTGATGTGGAGGGTCTGCGTGCACTGCCTTACCCGGATGAGCGGGCGGCCTGTTTCGATGCCGTCGTCAGCGTGCCTGAGCTCCATGACCGCGTGATGCAGGTCCTCGAGCAACGCACTGCCGCATGGCTCGCGGCGGCAGAGAGCGCGCTCGACAAGAACGAGAGCAGCGTGGCGGTATTGCCGATCACCGAGCTCGTCAAGCCCGACGGCTGGCTCGCGCGGCTGCGGAGCAAGGGCTACGAGGTGCAGGACCCCTAAAGATCCGTGCGCGCTCGAAGGCGCGCGCCGCCGTAGTGGGGCTATTGCAGCTTGCCGCATGCACCATAACGCGGCAGAAACCCAGCTCAAAGTGTCGGATTTCTTTACACCTCGCCGCCCGCTGTCCCAGCCGGGTGAGCTGCCGCTGGCGCAAGTGATTGAACGGATTAGAGTGGTCTCGGTTGGTCCGAAATCTGCATATCGGAAGGCACAGGCAGATGGCCTAACAGATTGGAACGCTAGGGGATCTCTAACGAGCCGGCGGCGCAAGACCGCCTGAGCCATACGCCCGATTCGACACTGCTCCCCGGCCACGTGCCGGGGTTTTTTTCGCCCGCGTACGCAGCACGTCGCACCGTCTCGATCGGGAACAGGCGGAGTTAGGTTTCGCGCGCCGGGAGCGCTGCACTCTCTAGACCGCCTTCAGAGGCTCGCGAGCTGGTGATCACCGCCGTTCCCCGGCATCGGACCAAGCACCTTGAGATCCGCCCACCGGTGACACTGCGGGCGACGAACGCCCCGCCCTGTAGCAGTCGCGGATGAACTCCTCGGCGCTGACGATATTCCTGCCAGCGTGAGCGGGGATTCCTAGGCCGAGATTCCATGGACATTCCGGGAGCATTGCTGGCCGGCACAGGACCGGTGCGCACGAATCTGGTGCGAGCGTTTCGAAATGCACGCCGACCCGCCTCACCGGGGCGGATTCGACCAGGCACTTCCCGCACCGCGAGTGCCTCGCAGAAGAACCGGTACTGCCGCTTCGTCATCGAGTGCGGAACAGTCATGGGCTTCGCCTAGCATGCAAAATGACTGTGCTCACCCAGCGCCTCGGTGGGTGTTCAGCAACGTCGTGGCCACCCGCAGGCTTTTTTGGCGCAAACGTTGGCGGCCTGCGCAAGCGCTCGTAGCGCGCGTCAGCCGATGAGCATGCGCATACCGCTCGCGAGCAGCATCACCGCAATCAGCGAGCGTACGACCGCTTCCGGAAAGCGAATCGCGAACCGCGTGCCGATCAGCACGCCCGGGATCGAACCGAGCAGCAGGCTGCCGAGAATGATCCAGTCCACGTGCCCGAGGGCCGCGTGCCCCAAGCCCGCGACCAGCGTCAACGGTAACGCATGGGCGATGTCGGTTGCGACCAGCCGATCGGCCGTGAGCCGCAGCGGGTACAGGAACAGCAGCGCCACCGTGCCGAGCGCTCCGGCCCCCACCGAGGTCAGTGCCACGGCGAGGCCGAGCAACACTCCGCAGACGACCGTGGCAGCCGGCTGCCAGCGCTCGATCCGGGCGCGGGTGGCCGTCGTGACACGCAGACCGAGCCGCTGGATCCGGCTATAGGCCAACAGGACCGCGCCAGTGCAGACAAGCATCACGGCGAGTGCGTGCAGCGTGAGCCGATCGACTTCGACAGCCGGCCGGTGCGTCGACCACATCCAGCCGACAACCAGGAACGCCGCCGGCAGGCTGCCGGCCGCCAGGCGCGCCATGATCTTCCAGTCGACCCGCCGGCTGAGGCCCAGCGATATCGTCGCGGCCACCTTGGTGGCGGAGGCGAACAGAAGGTCGGTGCCGACGGCCACGGTGGGGGACTGGCCAAATACGAATACCAGGATCGGCGTCATGATCGAACCGCCACCGATTCCGGTGACACCGATCAAGACGCCGACCGTCAATCCGGCGGCGGCGTAAACCTCTGGACTCATCATGGCGCCTAAAGTGTACGTCGACTGGCGCCCGCCGGGCTCCAGGGACCCGTCGCTCAAACGAAACAGCGGATCCCCGTCCTGCCTGAGCCCGACCTGCCCCACGCATCGCCGCTGCCGCGGTCAGGGCCGGCATCGAATCATGCACGGATCGGGTCCGAAGGGCGCCGATCCTCGAGCTTCGCCCTTCGAACCCTCAGACTGCGCCTGTCAGACGATCAGTGGGCGGCCTTCGAAGACTCGATGGCCTCGTGCAGCTCGTGCTCCGCCTGGCGCAGGAGTTCCTCTGCCTTCGCGCCGTGCCCGGCCATGTCGTAGTGGTTCGCCGCGCGCGCGCGCTCCATTTCGTGGATCGACTCCTGGATATGCGTGTGCACTTTGTCCAGATCATGCCAATCGTGGACCTTATCGGCGAAGGCGACGGCGCCTGCTCCGAGCGACAGACCAGCGAGGGCGACGAGCAATGCTTTCTTCATGACATCTCCTTGGAAAGCCAGCCAGTTGTTGGTTACTTCTTCAGCAGCACAGCTACCCGATGACAGGCAAGCCCGATCAGGGACAGGCAGGGCATCGCTGTGGGCACGAATATTGTGCACAGGAAGATGGCGAATGCACGACTCGTTCATTAAGGTCCGTTCATCGAGACCTGCAATACCCGGACCGTCGGTCCTCGGCGACGCCGCGTGACGCATTGCGTCCAACGGCGAGTGACCGCCGCCGAAAGGGCTGACCGCACACAACCTGGCGGAATAATTGCTGCGCCCGATGTGCTCTCGGTCTTTGACGCGGCACCGGGCACGATGCGCGATCATCGGGGCGCGCCCGTGTGCTTCGCCCCCGCCTGCCGCATGTGACCAGAGGCGCGACGACCAAACGCGGTGCGCGCTCAAACCTGATTGATGATCTTCGCTTTCAGGGTCTCGAACTCGCTGTCGGAGATTAAGCCGGCGTCGAGCATCGACTTGGCGCGTTGCAGTCGCTGGGTAGCATCGCCAGCCGTGGCGTCGGGAGCCGCTGCGGCGACACTCCCGACCTGGATCCCACCGGCGCGCGCCCGCATCTCCTCGAGGTCACGGATCCGCCGCTTCTCGCGCCAGGCCTGGTCATGGCCCTGCGCAATGCGGTACAGCGCTTCAGCCTGGTCTTTGCGAAGACCCTCGTAGACAAGGACCGTCGTCTGCGCTGAAGCCGAGGCAAGGTCGGGACTCGCGAATGCCGCGAGCGTCAGGCGCGCCCCCAGAATGCCGACCTCGATTTTGACTTCCTTGAGATCCTGCCACCGGATGTCGGTCAATGCGAAGCCGCCGAGGAATCGGCGCTCCAGTGCCAGGAATCTCCCGCTGGTCGCCGCCACCACCAGACGACGATGCTTCAATGCAAACACGCGACGTTGGATCGCCCAGGCCTCAAGCGTCTCATTCGCGGTGAGGACTGAGTTGAGATGCTCGAGCGCCCGGCGCGTGCCGCGATCCTCGTTGACACCCGTAATCATCGCGCGTGCTCCCACTGTCCGTCAGTTGCGAGCGTACCGCGCCTGTCGGATGGGCGGGTCGCTCCAGCCTCCGAGGGTCTCAGGGCTGCGCCATCAGCGCGACGAGAACACCGGAAACCCCGACGGCGCGGCCGCGGATAGCGGCAGCGTGATTGCCGACGGTTAATCGACATCACAGACTTGCGCGTGGGTCGCTCCCTGCTGCCGCCAGCCCGATGGCCGAATCGAACGGTCTCTGCCGATGTTAATCCCCGGTCGTGGAAGATTATATATCTTACTGATAAATATAATAAACACCTGTGCAAAACATGACTCGGGCCTATGGCCCGGGTTCGCGCGCTCTGCAGACGCCGGGCCATCAATCAGTCGCTGAGGGTTTGGCTACCCGCCAGCGGCTGTTGCCGTCGCCAAGCTGGCGCGGCCTAAAACCCGGCGAATCCTCCCGCGATCCGAAGTGAGCCATCGGGACTCGCCGCCGCGATGACACGGGGGCGGGTCGTTCGCGGACGATCTGATCCGAACGAGTCACCGCCTGCGGAACGTACCTAGCAGATGTCGCCGGCCGCCTCTTGGTGCCCGGTTGCCCACCAGATATAAACGGTGAAGATCATCGGCCACGGCGACTCGGCCCGCGAGTTCGGCTCGTGTGTTCGCTGAGGACGTGGCTTGGCCATCTGAGGGAGGATCGCATGATGCGGGCCTTGAATCGTGAAACGCAGGCCATGCGCGCGATCCGTCTCCCGTTGCCGGCGAATGCGGCAGATACGACGGTATTCGCTGCGCTCGACCGCCGGCGGACCACGCGGGAAATCAGCGCTACACCGCTGCCGCGGCAGCTGCTTGCGAATCTTCTGTGGGCAGCCTGCGGCGTGAATCGCACCGCCGGCCCGTTTGGAGTGCCGGGCAGGACCGCTGCGTCGGCCAGTAACTCGCAGGAAATCGACCTTTACGTCGCGGTAAGAAAAGGCGTCTATCTGTACGATGCGCTCAACAACCTCCTCGCACCCATCGTGGCAGGCGATCTGCGCGTGCGTGCGCTGACTCCTGGTCAGCGAGACATCGACGCGAACGCCCCCGTTCAGCTGCTCTACGTCGTTGACATCGACCGGCTCGCACACACGCAAGGCTTTCAGGAACCCGGGTTGCAGGACCCGGAAATTCAGAAGGCCTACTACTACGTCGACACCGGCCTGATTGCAGGCAATGTGTATCTGTTCGCCGCCGCGGAGGGGTTGGCGACCTGGTTCCACAACTGCGACAAGACAGGCCTTGCGCGGCAGCTCCGATTGCGGCCCGAGCAGCGAGTGCTGTTCGCGCAATCGATCGGGTATCCCAGGAAGGGATGACGGACGAGGCGGAGAATTCGGCTGCCGGGCAACACGGCGCTGACCACGGGCGGTGCGACGAGCGCATGACATGTGCAGGCGCGGAGCGCGCTGCGAATCCGGGCCCGCAGCATGAGCCGGAAACGATTTTCGACGGCCACTCGATAAAAAGAGCTTGCGAGATATTTACGCTGTAGTGTACTTTTCTCTGCAAAGGCTACGCGGGACCTGACATGAGCGACCTGCACCGGGCGATGGCCGAGATCGACGCGATTCGCGGTCACATCGCTCGTAATACAGAATTTCGAGGCTACGGGCCCGCGGCGGTCGCGACCACGGGAGCTTTCGCGCTGGCGGCGGCCGCGCTGCAATCGCAATGGCTGCCCGACCCGCAGCACAGCCTTGGCGCCTACCTGGCGCTCTGGGTTGCGACCGCAGTGCTGTCGATGGTCCTGATCGGCATCGAGACCGTTACCCGGTCGGTGCGGGTCCATCGCGGGCTGGCAAAGGAAATGCTGCATGCGGCCGCCGAGCAGTTCGTGCCGGCCATCAGCGCCGGCGGGCTGCTCGCGGTCGTGCTGCTGCGCTTCGCGCCGCAGAGCCTGTGGATGCTGCCGGGCCTGTGGCAGCTGCTGTTCAGCCTGGGAGTGTTTGCGTCCTGCCGCTTTCTCCCGCGGCCGATGTTCGCCGTCGGACTCTGGTACTTGTGCGCTGGCCTCGTGTGCCTCGCCCTCGGCAGCGGGCCACGCGCGCTGTCCCCGTGGATGATGGCACTGCCGTTTGGCGTGGGCCAGCTGCTCGTCGCAGCCGTGTTGCAATTCAGCTATCGGGACCACGATGACTAGCAGGGTGCCCGGACGTCAGCGCCCCGACAGGTATGCCTACGACGGCCTCGACCGGGTCATCCACGAGCGTGCGCGGCTCGGTGTGCTGACTTCGCTCGCGGCGCACGCGAAAGGTCTGCGGTTTGGCGATCTGAAGCAGTTGTGCGGGCTGACCGACGGAAACTTAAGCCGGCACCTGCAGGTACTGCAACGCGCCAAGCTGGTCGAGATATCAAAACGCTTCGTTCGCAATCGCCCGCAGACGATCTGCCGGCTCACGCCCCGCGGCCGCGAGCGCTACGTCGAGTACCTCGCGGTGCTCGAGCGGGTGATCCGCGATGCGTCGGCCTCCGACGTGCCGACCCGTCGCAAGTCGATTGGCCCGCCGGCCTCCGCCTGAACAGATCACGCCGCGCGTGACACGGGATAGCACGATGTTCAACCGATCCCAGTCGCGGGTGGTCTCTGGCGCCCGGCGCAACGCAGCGACGGCGACACTTGCCGTACTGCTCGTACTCGTATCGGGCAGCGCCCTCGCCGCCGGCGGACCGCTCGGGATCGACCACGAGTGGTCGCTCGATCAGCGGGGCATCTGGGGCACCGGTCCTCAGGCGGCGGTCGAGTACGGCGTCATCGCCATCGAGGTCGGCGGGGCGTTGTGGCTCGGCAATGACACCGAGGCCGGCCACGTGCTGTGGCAGACGCTCGATTCGTCGGCGATCTCGATCATCGGCGCCGAAGCGCTGAAATACGCGTTCAGCCGTGCCCGCCCCGACCAGGGTGATAACCCGAACAAGTGGTTCCAGGGAAGCTGCTGCGACAGCTTTCCGAGCGAGCAGGTGACGCTGCAGGCGAGCTTCGTCACGCCGATCATCGCTCACTACGCCTCGCGCGACCCATGGGTTTGGGCCCTCGAGGCGTTGCCGCTCTATGACTCCGTCGCGCGATTGAAGAGCCAGGCGCACTGGCAATCCGACGTGATTGCGGGCTGGGCATTGGGCTCGGCGGTGGGGTACTGGAGCGCGAACCGCAAGACCCCGATCCTGGTCCAGGTGCTGCCGCACGGTCTGACCGTTGGATTTTCCACCCGCTTCTGACGCAACCGGGATACATCGATCGACCGGTGTCGCTTGCACATCGCGTTTGGTCACGGCGCTCTCGGCAGGAGGAATTCCCCTCCCCGATGGCCTAGCCGTCTCTTAGTTTCCCGGCAGTCCGCGCGCGGGGCCCCGGGGCGAGCACGGGGGCGGCGCGCTTCGGATAGCCTGTGATTTCAGGCTGTCTGGCGGCGGCCTTGCGATGCGGGCCCGGGAAACACGGTGTGCACCGTCCTCATCACAGAGTCAAAGCCTTAGCTTCAACTCCTGAGTCTGTGTGACCCGTCCTAGGTTGCGCTGCGCCTTAAAATGCCGAGTGCGCGAGCGCGCATCCGCCACCAATCTGCTGTCATCCCGCAACGAATCAGGCTGCGGTCAACTGCCGTTGCTCGGCCACGTTGTACTTTCACTTCGGGGAGAGGAGCTATTAGACGCGCCGCGTTGCTCGCGCTCCTGGCCGTGATGGCGGGCGTGCCGTGTGCGGGCGCGTCGGAATTCAATCTGCTCGGGTTCTACGTCGGCGAAGCGATCGGCGATGGCAGGGATGCGGTTGACGCTGACAATGGGCTTAAGCTCGGCGGCCATGCGACCGGCTGCAAGGTCATGGCGGGCCTGCGACCCATTTCTGTCGTAGGAGCAGAGGTCGAATACATCGACCTCGGTTTCTCCAGCACCGATGCGTACCTGGTGTAGGCCCAGACGCGGGCACATGCTGCCGCACTGTTCGCGATGGGGTATCTGCCGATACCGGTGCCGTTCCTCGACATTTTCGCCAAGGCCGGATGGATGCACACACACACGACCGCCAGCGGCGTCGCATTCTGCGCGCCACCCGCCCTGTGCGTTCTCTCGTTCAACCAGGACCGCGCTTACTCTGATTTCGCGTGCGGCGCGGGCGTGCAAGCCAAGCTTCAGGCGCTGGCTTTCAGAGCGGAATACGCGCGTGCCGACACCAGCATCGGGCACCCGAGTCTGCTGTCAGTCGGTATCACCTGGACGTTCTAACACGGGGCGCGCCGCACCATAGGCGGGGACGCCGTCGAACGCTCGACGCTACATGGGATGAGGCGGCTTCCTTGCAAGTCAGTCGGATAGCGGCGATTCGTCACCTCTTGTAACCGGCTCTTGCCAACGCACGCTGTATGGTGAGGCTTGTCACCGGGCGCGCTGCCCGCCCGCCGGCAGCCCTCTGCTCCGTAATGAGGACGGCGAACGGGATTACGAGCCGAGCCCGCGACGGTAGGTCCCATCCTTGATGGCACGCCACCAGGGCTCGTGATCCAGGTACCACTCGACCGTGGTGCCGAGTCCCTGCTCGAGCGCAATGCTGGTGCGAAACCCCAACTCCCGCTCGATGCTGCTGCCGTCGATGGCGTAGCGCCGGTCATGGCCGGGACGATCCTGCACGAACTCGATCTGATCGCGGCACGACCGTCCTCGCGCTGCCGGGCAGGCCGGGAATCGCTCGCCGAGCGATGCGTGTCGCGCAAACGCCTGCTCGACGACCTCGCATAGCCGCCCGATCAGCCACACGTTCTCAGCCTCCGACCGGCCCCCGACGTTCCAGGTCGTGCCCGACGAGGCCTGCGTCAGGATGCATTCGATCGCCCGGCAATGGTCGTGGACGTGCAACCAATCGCGAATCTGCCGCCCGTCTCCGTAGAGCGGCAGGCGTCGTCCGTCCAGAAGATTCACGAGACAGAGCGGGATGAGCTTTTCGGGGAACTGATACGGCCCGTAGTTGTTCGAGCAATTGCTGATCGTGAAAGGCAGACCGAACGTCGCGCCGTAGGCCCGAACGAGATGATCGGCCGCGGCCTTGCTGGCTGCATAAGGCGAGTTCGGGGAGTACGGGTGCCGCTCGGTGAACGGTCTGTCCTGGGGGCCCAGGGAGCCGTACACCTCGTCCGTCGAGACATGATGGAAGCGGTTCGTGGTCCGCGGCGCTACCTTCCAGTACGCCCGCGCCGCGTCGAGGAGCGACTGGGTGCCGAGAACGTTCGTATGCACGACTGCGTAGGGATCATCGATCGAGCGGTCGACATGCGACTCCGCGGCAAAGTTCACGATCGTGTCGATCCGCTCTTCCTCGAGAAGGCTTAAGACCCGCGCTCGATCGGCGATGTCGCCCAGCACGAATCGCACGCGCGCATCGAGCAAAGGGGCCAGGTTCTCCCGGTTTCCGGCGTAGGTGAGCTTGTCGAGGACGACCAGCCGGTCGCCCGGGTGGGCATCCGCCCAGAACCGCGTGAAGTTCGCCCCGATGAAGCCGGCGCCTCCGGTGATCAGCAGTCGGCGTGTCATGGGTGGGCGTTCCCGCTCTTGCGGTCGGCGATCTCGCGCAGCGTGTCCCCCAGGGCCGTGCGCCAGGGCACGGCGCCAAATCCGAGCACTGCCTGCGTTTCTGATGTGTCCAACACGCTATTGCGGGGGCGCCTGGCGGCGGTCGGGTATTCGTGGCTCTCGATCGGAACGATCTCCGGCGCCTTTGCGACGAGTCCCAACGCGAGACCCTCGTCTGCGATCGCCCTGGCGAACTGGTACCAGGTCGTGGGTCCAGCATCCGACCAGTGATAGATCCCGGAAGTCGGAGACCGGGCGAACGCCCAGAGCACGCGCGCGAGGCTCGCAACAGCGGTCGGCACACCAAACTGATCATTGACCACGCGGAGCGTCGGAACTCGGTTCATGAGCTCGAGCATCCGCGTCACGAAGTTTCGTCCCGTCGCCGAGTACAGCCAGGAGGTCCGGACGACGATCGACGCACCGGGAAGGATCTCGCGGGCTCGCTGCTCGCCAGCCCACTTAGTTCTCCCGTAGACCGACAATGGCCGCGGCTGATCGCCGGGGCGGTACGGGGACTCCTGCTCCCCGCCGAACACGTAATCCGTCGAGACGTGGATCAGCCGGGCGCCCCTTCCCCGACAGGCTTCTGCGAGCAGGCGGACACCCTCGACGTTCGTGCGCTCCGCCGCCATGACGTCGGACTCGGCCGCGTCTACCTGGGTGAAGGCGGCGGTATTGATGACGACCTCGGGAAGCGCGCCGCGAAAGCAGGCCTCGACCGACCGCCGGTCCGCTATATCGAGATCGGCCCGGGTCGCAGCCGTCAGGTCTACCCGGCTCGGCGCCGCACGCTGCATGGCCTGGCCCAGTTGGCCACCCGCCCCGGTCACCAGGACTCTCACGGGTAGGCCTTGGCGGAGGCCAGCGGAAGACCCGCCGCATCCTTGTCCGACAGGATCGGGATCGCCCCGGCGGGTACGGGCCAGGGGATGCCGAGCGCGGGATCGTTCCAGAGGAGCGTCTGCTCGTGCTGGGGCGCCCAGTAGTCGGTCACCTTGTAGTGCACCAGAGTGTCATCGGCCAGGGCCAGAAAGCCGTGAGCGAAGCCCTGCGGGACCCAGAGCGCCCTCCCGTCCCCCCCGGCTAGGGTGACCGAGGCCCACCGTCCGAAGGTACCCGACGACCGCCGGACGTCGACGACGACGTCGAAGATCTCGCCCCGCAGGACCCGAATGAGCTTCTGCTGCGCACTCGGCAGCTGGTAGTGAAGGCCCCGGAGAGTGTACCGGCGGGAACTGCTCAGGTTGTCCTGAACGAAATGCGCATCGACCCCGGCGGTAGCGAGCTTCCGCTCATTCCAAGCCTCCATGAAAGACCCGCGAAAATCCGGATACACGGGCGTCGTGATCAGCAGCATTCCCGGCAGGTCAAGGGGCACGATGTCCATCAGAACACGCGGTCCGATGCGATCCGCTGCAGATACTCCGCATAGCTCGTCCGGCCAAGGCCCTCGGCGAGGCGGGTCAGTTGCCCCTTGTCGATGTACCCGAGCCGATAGGCGATCTCCTCTGGGCAGCACACCTTGAGCCCCTGCCGGGACTCGATCGTCTCGATGAAATTGGCGGCCTGGAGGAGGGACTCGTGGGTGCCGGTATCCAGCCAGGCGATTCCCCGACCGAGGATCTCGACGCGCAGCTGGCCGCGGTCGAGATAGTGGCGGTTGACGTCGGTGATCTCGAGCTCGCCGCGGGCGGAAGGACGCAGGCTCCGGGCGATCTCCACGCAGTCGCCATCGTAGAGATAAAGGCCGGTGACCGCATAGCGCGAGCGGGGGGTTTTCGGCTTTTCCTCGATTCCAATGGCCCGACCCGCGGCGTCGAACTCGACGACGCCGTAGCGCTCCGGCTCGCGCACGAAGTACGCAAAGACTGTCGCCCCCTCCTCCTGGGCCACCGCCGCCCGTATTTGCTCGGGCAAGCCGTGCCCATAGAACAGGTTGTCGCCGAGGATCAGGGCGACCGGAGTGCCGTCGATGAACGTCTCCCCGATTAGCAGTGCTTGCGCTATTCCAACTGGCTTCGCCTGGGTCCGATATTGAATTGTGAGCCCCCACTGCTGCCCGTCGCCGAGAATCTTCTCAAAGAGGGGAAGGTCCTCCGGAGTCGTCACGATCAGCACATCCCTGATCCCGGCCAGCATCAGCGTCGCAAGCGGATAATAGATCAGCGGTTTGTCATAGACGGGAAGCAGCTGCTTCGAGAACCCGCGGGTGACCGGGTAGAGACGGCTGCCAGAGCCTCCGGCGAGGACGATCCCTTTCTCTATTGGCACGTTGTCATCCTCGAGTGCAGGCGGACGCGGCTGAGATCAGCCGTAACCGCGAATAGTCCCGCCACCACTGCCGTTATGGGAGAGCCGCACCTGTGGTCAGCGCCTGCGCCCCCGCATGCCCGGCCGCAGCCGCGCGGGCATTCCACTTGGCGGCCTGTTCCGGATCCTGCCGGACTGCGAGGCCCTGCGGATAGAGGCGACTGAGCAGCGAGCCCTCGCTCTGGTTCTGCTCCAGCCGCACTCGCGCCGCCGGGGTTGCCGTGCCGGGCGCCGCGAGCCCCGTCAGGTAGATCTCGCCGAGCCGTGACATCGCGGGCAGTGAGCCTTGCTCGGCCGCAAGGCGGAACCAGGCCACCGCCTCGACGAAATTCTGCAGCACGCCCTCGCCGCGCTCGTACAGCTGCCCGAGCCGCAGTCGCGCCTGTACGTTCTTTTGCTCGGCCGGCGCGCGAAAGAGCCCCGCCGCATCCGCCTGTCGCGCCTGCCTGTACGCCTCTTCCGCCCGCTCGAACGTCGGTGCGGGCTTGCGCCCAAACAGTTTCGACAGGAATGATTGGATGCTCACGAAATGCACAGCCTTAGCGGAGGTCGCGCTTCGGCACACGAAATTCCCGGCCAGCGCCTCGAACCGCCAAGCGTTTCCCTGGGCTTGCGGCCTTCGCTGGTGCGCCACTGGACGACGAAGCTCGTGACGTTCGGCGTGAATCGCAAGCCGAACCCGGGCACGAGTTCGTCGAACTCAAGAATCTGACCGGTCTTCGGCCGCTTGAACTTCCGGATGAAATCGTCTGTCAGGCGCATGCCCATGTGTGTGTTGGCTTGTATCCCCCTGTACCCAAAGGGCAGATTCTAGCCGCCGGGGGCTGTCGACCTCCGGTCTTGAGATACCGGATATCCGTACTGAAACAACTGGGAAAAGAGAACAGGACCCAGGAGGAGCGAAAGGCCCAGAATGGCCCTTGGGTCACATCGTGTGCGTTGGCTTGTCCCCGCCCAGAGCGCCGGCGAGGTAGTTCTCGATCTTCTTTTGGGTGTTGCCGCCGTCCTGGTCGGAGAACTGCACGCCGATGCCCGCCACGCGACGACCGGCGACGCCCTTGGGCGTGACCCAGATCACGCGGCCGGCGACCGGGAGTTTCTCCTCCTCCCCCATCAGGTTGAGCAGCATGAACACCTCGTCCCCGAGGCGGTAGTTGCTGTTCGTCGGGATGAACAATCCGCCATTCCGTACAAATGGCATGTACGCGAGGTAGAGCGCACTCTTGTCCTTGATCGTGAGCGTCAGAAGTCCGGGTTTGTTCGCTGGCTGTCGCATCGCTTTCCTTGGACTTCAGCGGGGCCGGCCCGTACGGACCGTCATCAGCTCGCGCGCCAGCATGCCAAGCACCTGCTCCCAGAGCAGCGTGGCGTTGGCCGAACCGCGCAGGGCCGCCTGTGCAGCCCGCAACTCATCGAGGATCGCATACAGACCGTGAATATGTCGCGTCCGGGCGGTTGAAGGCAAGCCCGGGTTCCCCGGATTGTGACCGGAGGCCGTCAGCAGCCCGCGGCGGATGCGATCGGTGACCCAGTTCTCCATCCAGCGCAGGCGCTCGGCCGGCAAATTCTGCTGGCAGCGCTCGGCGAGGGCCACGAGGTCGGTGGCCGGGTTCGTCAGCAGCGCCGGCACGCCGGACATCTCGCGCTCGAGGCCGAGCGCCCCGGCGCGGGCGAGCTCGACGGCGGCGACCGGCGCTCCCGACGCCAGTGCCAGCAGTCCCGGCCACTCAATCTCGGGGTCGAGCGTCCTCAGCCACTCGAGCGCCCGCTCCGTATCGGGCCGGACGACCGGGATGCGCTGGCAACGGCTCGCGATCGTCGCCGGGAGGCGCTCCGGGCGTGCGACCGTCAGCATCAGCAGCGCGCCGGCGGACGGCTCCTCGAGCGTCTTGAGCAGCGCATTCCCCCCGTAGGGGTTGAGCGCATCGGCCGGATCGATGATCGCCACCTTGCGCCCGCCGCGATAGCTCTTGAGCGTGAGCGCAGTGATCATCTCCCGGATGTCGTCGACGGCGATCTGCTTCTTGTCGTCGGCGATCCCGACGCGCCGCAGGTCAGGGTGCGTGCCGGCCTGGTGCAGCTGGCACGAGGGGCAGGCGCCGCACGGGTCTGTGCCCGGCCGATCGCACAGCACGAGGCGCGCGATGAAGTCGGCGAGCGCCGCCTTGCCAAGACCCGGCTGGCCCTGGATCAAGAGTGCATGCGGCAGTCTGCCCTCGGCGAGCGCACTCGCGATCCGGGCGCGCGCCGGCGCGAGCCACGGTGCACCGGCCGCGAGCGCATAGTTCCGCGTGTCGGGAAGGCTCACTTAAATCCCGCCAGCGCCGCGACGTGGCCCCAGACGGCCTCGGCGACCGCGTCCACGCTCGCGGTTGCATCAATGCGGCGGATCCGCGTCGGCTCGGCGGCCGCGAGCCGCAGGTAGCTCGCCCGCACGCGCTCGAAGAACGCGTCGGTTTCGGCTTCTATCCGGTCCGGGCCTTCCGCGCGGCTGTGCGCGCGCCGCAGCGCAAACGCGACCGGCGCATCGAGCAACAGCGTCAGGTCCGGCATGAGGCCGCGTTGCGCGAGGCGTGCGAGCGGCGCGATGTCGGCATCCGGGACGCCCCGGCCGCCGCCCTGGTAGGCATAGGTGGCGTCGGTGTAACGATCGCAGACCACCCATGCGCCGCGCTCGAGAGCGGGACGCACCAGGTTCTCGGTGTGCACCGCCCGGGATGCGAACATCAGCAGCAGCTCGGCCGCGGCAGGCACTGCCTCGCCCGCGTCGGCGAGAACGAGTGCGCGGATCCGTTCGGCGAGCGGCGTGCCGCCCGGCTCGCGGGTCACGACGACTTCCCGGCCGGCCGCCGTGAGGCGCGCGGCGATCCGCGCGAGCTGCGTCGACTTGCCGACGCCCTCGATGCCCTCGACCGTAATGAATTTACCGCGCGCGCTCATGCTCACCGTCCTGGAGAATTCTGGCCGCGCAGCCGCGCGAGGTAGCGGTCGACCGCCGCATTGTGCTCCTCGAGCGTGCGCGAGAAATCGTGCCGGCCATCGCCGCGGCCGCTGGCGACGAAGTACAGCTCGTCGGTGTCCAGCGGCTGCACCGCCGCCTCGAGCGCCGCTGCACCCGGCAGCGCGATCGGCGTCGGCGGCAGCCCCTCGCGGGTGTAGGTATTGTAGGGTGTGTCGGTCGTCAGGTCCCGGCGGCGGATGGTGCCCTCGTAGGCTGCGCCCATGCCGTAGATCACCGTCGGATCGGTCTGCAGCCGCATGCCGCGGCGCAGGCGGTTGACGAACACCCCGGCGATGCGCGACCGCTCCTCGGGCGCACCGGTCTCCTTCTCGATGATCGAGGCGAGGATCAGCGCTTCGTACGGGCTCGACAGCGGCAGGTCCGGCCGGCGCCCGAGCCAGGCGGTTGCCAGCCGATCCTTCAGTCGCGCGTGGGCGAGCTTCAGTACCTCGAGGTCGGTCGCGCCACGCGGCACGAGGTAGGTGTCGGGGAACAGCTGGCCCTCGAAGGCGACTCCCGGCGAGCCGAGCCGCGTCATCAGCGCGGCGCTCGGCTCCGGCGCCAGGGTCTTGCGCACGACGGGGTTCGCCTGAATCGCCGCGAGCGCGGCCGCGAAGGTCCAGCCCTCGACCAGCGTCACCGGATGCAGCACGACCCGCCCCTCGACCAGCTGGTCGAGCAGCGCCGCCGGGCTCGTGCCCGGCGCGATCGCGTATTCGCCGGCGCGGATCCGCGCGGCCAAGCCGTCCCGGCGCGCGAACCATGTCCACAGCCGCGGATGCTCGAGAATGCCGCGCGCGGCAAGCGTCTGGGCGACGGCCGCGAGCGGCACGCCGGGCGCGATCTCGAAGATCTGCGGGGTCGTCACGTGCGCGAGCGGCGCGCGGTACCAGTTGCCGGCCGCGTAGTACGCGAGCCCGGCCGCGAGCGTCGCCGCGACGAGCCCGGCTGCGAGGAGCTTGAGACGCGTCGCCATACTCACCACTCGCGCACCCAGGCCTGCGCGCGCCGCGCGAAGGGTCCGACCGGCCAGTCGTGCGCGGCGAATGTCCGGACCGGCCACGCGCCGATCAGCGCATTCGTGACGAACAGCTCGCTCGCCACCCCGAGCTCCCGGAGATCGACGTCACGCTCGACGACCGGCGCGCCTGCCGAACGGAACGCCTCGATCAGCGCGCCGCGCATTACGCCCGCGACCCCCGCCCGGGTCAGTGCGGGCGTGACCAGCTCATCGCGAATGACGGCGAACACGTTGGTCATCGTGCCGGAGATGACCCGGCCGTGCACGTCGAGCATCAATCCCTCGGGAACGTCCGGGTCGGCCCACTCGCGCCGCGCGAGTACCTGCTCGAGGCGATTCAGGTGTTTGAGTCCCGCGAGCAGCGGCTGCTCGGCGAGCCGCGTCGCACACAGGCGTAGCGCCACGCCCTGCTCGGCGAACGCGATTGGCCGCGCGCGCGGCGGGAGTGCCGCGAGCCAGCGCCGGGTGGAACCTGCCGGGTCGGGCGCATAGCCGTGGCCACCGCGGCCGCGGGTGAGGATGAGTTTCACGACGCCGGCGCCGGGCGAGCGCGCGGCGGCTGCAAGCTCGCGACCGAGGATGTCCTCGTCCGGCACGGCGAGTCCCAGCCGCGCGCAGCCCACGGAGAGGCGCGCCAGGTGCCGGTCGAGGAGCCGGAGCCTGCCGTCGACGACGGCGAGAGTCTCAAAGAGCCCGTCGCCGTATTCGAGTCCGCGGTCGAAAAAGCCATCGGCCATCGCAACGCCGTCGACCCATATCATCAGGCCGGCCCCGCAGTCAGCGCCCGCAGCAAACCCAGCGCCTTGGCCCGCGTCTCCTCGAGCTCGCGGCCAGGATCGGAGTCCGCGACGATCCCGGCACCGGCCTTGAGGCTTAAGTTGTGCGAGCCGTCGACCGCCTCCCAGACCGTCGCGGTGCGAATGAGGATATTGAGGTCGAGGCTGCCGTCGCGGGACAGGTAGCCGAACGAGCCCGTGTACGCCCCGCGCGGCGCGCCCTCGAGCTCGGCGATGATCTCCATGCAGCGCACCTTGGGGCAGCCGGTGATCGTGCCTCCCGGGAACATGGCGCGAATGATCCCGCCGGGCGTGACCTCGGGGCGAAGCTGGCCGCGGACGTTCGAGACGATGTGGTGGACGTGCGCGTAGCTCTCGATCGTCATGTACTCGTCGACGACGACGCTGCCACCGACCGATATTCGGCCGAGGTCGTTGCGCTCGAGGTCGAGCAGCATCACATGCTCGGCCTGCTCCTTCGCATTCGCCCTGAGCTCACTCATCACCCGCGCGTCATCGCCGCGCCTCGGACGCGTGCCGGCAATCGGCCGGGTCTCGACCCGGCCGTGCCGGCTCGCCACCAGCCGCTCCGGCGAGGTCGACAGGACCGTGAGGCCGGGCAGAGCCGCGAGCCCGGCGAACGGGCCCGGGTTCGAGCGCCTGAGCCGCGCATAGAGCGTCGCTGCCGTCAGCCCATCCGGGAGCGTGCCCTGCCACTCGCGCGCCAGGTTCGCCTGGTAGATGTCGCCGGCCGCGATGTACTCGAGCGCCCGACCGATCGCCTCGAGGTATTTTTGGGGATCGTCCTCGGCGAGTGCGAGCGGCGGAAATTCCGGGAGCGGGGCCTCGGCGGGAGCCGTGGCCGCGAGCGCCTGCTCGAGCGCATCGAGCTCCCCCTCGGAGCCCGTCTCGCCCACCAGCCACGTCTCACCCGTCCGGTGGTCGTAGATCGCGGCGGCCCGGACCCGGAACGCGCCGGCAACGAGGCCGCTCGCAGTCGGGAGGCGCAGCCGCGGTTCGACCTCCTGGGCGAGCTCATACCCGAGATACAGGAACCAGCCGCCGGTGAACGGGAGGCGCGCCGCAGGACCCTTGGGCGGCGGCCGTCTCTCGGCGGCGAACCACTGATCGAGCGCGCCGAGAAAGGTGCCCGCGCCGGTCGGGGCGCCTACGAGGCGCCCTCCAGCCTCGAGCAGCAGCCGCTCTGGCGCGGCGGCGAAGAGCAGGTCATAGCGCGCGTGCGGGCCCCCCTCGCCCGCGCTCTCGAGCACGAACGGGTAGCGCGCCGGGGCGCTCGCGTGGACCGTCAGGAAGTCCTTCCGCCAGCGCCCGAGGCAGCGAGCGATAGGCTCGAGTCGGACGACGGGGTCGGCATCCACGGCGGCGCCATCAGCGCAGCCGGCGAAACACCAGGCTGCCGTTGGTGCCGCCGAACCCGAACGAGTTCGACAGGGCCACCTCGATCTTCATCTTGCGCGCGGTGTTGGGGACGTAGTCGAGGTCGCACGCCGGGTCCTGATTGTCCAGATTGATCGTCGGCGGGGCCACCTGGTCGCGGATCGCGAGGATCGTGAACAGCGCCTCGACCGCGCCCGCGGCGCCGAGCAAATGGCCGGTGACCGATTTCGTCGAGCTCACCGCGACGCGGCTCGCGGCATCTCCCAGCACGCGCTTGATCGCGACGGTCTCGGCAGTGTCGCCGAGCGGGGTCGAGGTCGCGTGGGCATTGATGTAGTCGAGCGCGTCCGGAGCAACGCCCGCATCGTTGAGCGCGTTCAGCATGGCGAGGCGCGCGCCGTCGCCGTCTTCCGGCGGCGCCGTGATGTGGAAGGCATCGCCGCTCATGCCGAGTCCGACGAACTCGGCGTAGATTTTCGCGCCCCTCGCCTTGGCGTGCTCGTACTCCTCGAGCACCAGCGCGCCAGCACCGTCCGCCATCACGAAGCCGTCGCGGTCGCGGTCCCAGGGGCGGCTGGCGCGGGTCGGATCGTCATTGCGCTCGGACAGCGCCTTCGCCTGACAGAAGCCCGCGACCGCGAGCGGGGTGATCGCCATCTCGGCGCCGCCCGCCACCATGGCGTCGGCGTCCCCGTACTGGATCGTGCGCGCGGCGATGCCTATGGTATGAGTCGAGGTCGTGCAGGCGGTCGCGAGCGCCAGGTTCGGGCCCTTGAGTCCGTACTGGATCGAGACGTGCCCGGAGATCATGTTGATGATGCTGCCCGGCACGAAGAACGGCGACACCTTGCGCGGCCCCTTGGCCTCGAGCAGTTTCTGGTGGTTGATCTGGATCGTGTCGAGGCCGCCGATCCCGGCGCCCATCGCGACCCCGATCCGCGGGGCGTTGGCAGACGTGACCTCGAGCCCCGACTCCTTGAACGCCTGCGTCGCCGCGGCAAAGCCATACTGGAGGAACGGGTCCATCCGCCGGGCCTCTTTCGCCGGCAGGTAGTCCTCGACGTTGAACCCGCGGACGTCCCCGGCGAAGCGGGTCGGATAGGCGCTGACGTCGAAACGCGTGATCGGCCCGATGTAGCTGCGGCCGTTGACGACGTTGTCCCAGGCCTCGGCCACCTGGCTGCCGACCGGGGAGACGATCCCAAGCCCGGTGACGACGACACGACGCTTGGTCAAGGCGCCTCCGCGAATGAAGCCGAACTGGAAAGTTGGCGAACCGGCGACTCAGGGCGGCGAACCCGGCGCCGGGCCGGGTTCACGCGCGCAACTGTCAGGCTTTGCCCTGATGCTCGGTGATGTAGTCGATGGCCTGCTGGACGGTCGTGATCTTCTCGGCGTCCTCGTCCGGGATCTCGGTCTCGAATTCCTCTTCGAGCGCCATCACGAGCTCGACCGTGTCGAGCGAGTCGGCGCCCAGATCGTCCACGAAAGAGGCGTCGCTGGTGACTTCCTCTTCCTTGACCCCCAATTGCTCGGCGACGATCTTCTTGACCCTCTCTTCCACACTGCTCATCGTTTTTAAGTCCTCTGTGGCGCCAACGCGTATCCCGCTCGCGGCGAGGGGACGGGTCCCTCCCCACCTGTCGCGTGGACGCCGCATTTTATGGGAAAGCCCGGTCCCCCGCCATCGAACAGATCATCAGCAAATTCAATGACTTGCTGCCAGAGGCCCTTATTGCATGTGCATTCCGCCATTGACAGACAGGGTTTCGCCGGTCACGTACGCCCCCGCCGGCGATGCCAGATAGAGCACGGCGTGCGCGATATCGTCGGGACTGCCGAGGCGGCCGAGCGGGATCTGCGTCGCGAGCGCGGCGCGCTGCTCCTCGCCGAGCGCCCGGGTCATGTCGGTGTCGATGAACCCCGGCGCCACGACGTTGCAGGTAATATTTCGCGAGGCGACCTCGCGGGCCAGCGATTTGGTGAACCCGATGATGCCGGCCTTGGCGGCGGCGTAGTTCGCCTGGCCCGGATTCCCGGTGAGCCCGACGACCGAAGCGATGCTGATGATCCGGCCGCCGCGCGCCTTGACCATGCCGCGGAGCACGGCCTTCGAGAGCCGGAACACGCCCGACAGGTTCGTCCCGAGGACCAGGTCCCAGTCCTCCGGCTTCATCCTGAGCAGCAGTCCGTCGCGGGTAATCCCGGCGTTGTTGACCAGGATCCCGACCGCGCCCTCGTGCGCTTCGATGTCGGCGAGTGCCGCCTCGACGCTATGGGGATCGGCGACGTCGAGCACGAGGCCGCGACCCTTGAGCCCGGCCTCGCCGAGCGCGCGCGAAACGGCTGCGGCGCCGGCCGCGGTCGTGGCGGTCCCGATCGCAGTCGCCCCGGCCCGGCCGAGCGCAGTCAGGATCGCGCGCCCGATGCCACGCGAGGCCCCGGTCACCAGCGCCAGCTGGCCGTCGAGCCGGAACGGGTCCACCGGCGGGTTCGTCATCGCAGTCTCCTCACCTGAGTGCCGCCGCGAGGCTGTCCGGGTCGTCGATCGCGAGCGTCGCAACCTCCGACCCGCGTGCGATCCGCCGGTTAAGCGCCGTCAGCACCTTGCCCGGCCCGCACTCGACGATCCGCGTCGCGCCCGCGCGGATCATCTCGGCGACGGTATCGGACCAGCGGACCGGGCTCGACAGCTGCTCGACGAGGTTGGCGCGAATCGCCTGCGGCGAGTCGTGGCGCCTGAGCCCGATCGCATACACGGGCCAGCGCGGCGTCTGCACCGCGACCGCCGCGAGCCGTTCGCGGAACCGCTCGCCGGCGACGCGGAGCAGCGAGCTGTGCGCCGGGACGCTGACCGGCAGCAGCAGCGCCCGTTTGGCGCCGCGCGCCTTGCAGGCCGCGATCGCCCGGCCGACGGCCGCCGCATCCCCGGCAATGACGAGTTGCCCGGGCGAGTTGTAGACCGCGGGCTCGACGACCTGGCCCTGGGCCACCTCGGCGCACGCCGCCTCGACCTCGCGGTCCTCGAGCCCGAGGATCGCGGCCATGGTCCCCGCGCCGGCCGGCATCGCCTCCTGCATCACGCGCCCGCGGTACTGCACGAGCGCCACTGCATCGGCGAAGCCAAGCGCCTCCGCGCAGGCGAGCGCCGTGATCTCCCCAAAACTGTGACCTGCGAGCATCGCAGGCGCCGGCGCGCCCTTCGCCTGCCACGCGCGCCAGACCGCGACCCCGGCCGTGAGGATTGCCGGCTGGGTCCGCTCGGTCGTATTCAGCAGCGCCTCGGGGCCCTGCTGGCTCAACTCCCACAGGTCGTAGCCGAGCACGGCGGAGGCGGCATCGAAGGTCTGACGAACGAGGGGCTCGCTCGCGCCGAGCGTGTCCAGCATGCCGATGGACTGGGAGCCCTGTCCCGGAAAGACGACCGCCAGCGACACGTGAGCCCCCTGGAAAGCGCCGATTATACCGGGCGTCGCCACATCCCGAGCGCAGCCGCAGCCAGCAGCCCTGCGAACGCGCCGTAGCGGTGGGCGGCGGTGATCACCGGAAGGGTCGCGCCGAAGCTGCCTGACAGCGGGCCGTGCACGCTCTCGAAGGCGAGCTTCGCCGCGAGCACAGCGAGCGTCACCACCGACTCGAGCCTCCAGCGTTTCCAGCACGCCACCCCGGCCCCCGCCCAGATGCCGTGCAGGACGCCCGAGAGCCCGAGGTACCAGCCTAATGCCGGCTCGAGGAACCAGAGCCCAAGACTCACGCCCAGCCCCGCCGCGAGCGCGACCACCAGCCAGTCGCGGCCGCGCGCGTCGGCGGCATACAGCCACCACAAGAGCGCCAGGCCGCCGACGTTCATCGCGAGGTGCATCCCGTCGTAGTGCACCAGATGGCAGCCGAGCAGCCGCCACCACTCGCCCGCCGCGATCGCGGCGCGTTCATAGCGCAAAGCTGCGCCGACGTCCGGGCCGAGCGCGTAGATGACGAGCAGCACGGCGATGACGATCGCCAGGCCGCTCGCCCGTCGTTCGCGCCACCCGGCGCGGAACTTTGCGACCCCCGCAGCCGTCAAAGCCGTCGAGTCCTTCTGATACAATTTAACGTTATTTCTGCCTTCCGGAGTCTAGCCCATGCCCGCCGCCGCCCGGTCCCTGCACGTCGTCAAACCCGCGCGGGGCTTCACGCTGATCGAGATCATGGTCGTCGTCGTGATCCTCGCGATCTTGGGTGCGCTGGTCGCGCCGCAGATCCTCGGCCGCATCGACGAGGCCCGCGTGACCAAGACCAAGAACGACCTGAGGCTGTACGAGAGCGCGCTCGATCTGTACCGGATGGACAACTTCAAGTACCCGACCACGGACCAGGGCCTGCAGGCCCTCGTGACCAAGCCGAACGACCCGAATCTCAAGAACTGGCGGACCGACGGCTACATCAAGCAGGTCGTGCAGGACCCGTGGGGCCATGACTACGTGTACGTGTCGCCGGGCGCGAACGGCCAGCCCTATGACCTGACCTCGCTGGGCGCAGACGGCCAACCCGGGGGCACGGGCCTCGACGCCGACATCAGCGTCCACGACCTGCGGTAGCCGGCCGCGCGCCACCCGCATAGCCCTGCCCGGTGCGCGTCGTCTCCAGCATCGGACGTCGCGGCGGCTTCACGCTGCTCGAGGTCCTGGTCGTCGTCGTCATCATCTCGATCCTGACGACCATCGCGGTGCTGTCGGTCAGCGTACTCGGCTCCGATCGCGAGCTCGACGGCGAGGGCGACCGGTTCACGGACGTCATCGCCGCCGCCACCGAGCAGGCGCAGCTCGAAGGGCGCGACTACGGCGTCTGGTTCGGCGCCGGGCGCTACGAGGTGCTGAACTACGACCAGCTGAGCCAGACCTGGCAGTCGGTCATCGATGACCGGCTGTACCAGTCGCATGAGGTTCCGACGGGCCTCGCGCTGCGGCTCGACATGGAGGGCCGGCAGGTCCCGCCCGCCAGCGACGTGCCCGGCACGCCGCGCGTCCCGCAGGTGCTGCTGTACTCGAGCGGCGACGCCTCGCCTTACACCCTCACCCTCACGCGCGACGGCTCGCAGTCGCAGTGGATCGTCGCCGGCCAGGCCGACGGCACGCTCGTGATCACGCGTCCGGACACCACACCATGATCCGCCGCAGAGGCTTCACGCTGATCGAGGTGCTGGTTGCGCTCGCGGTGGCCGCGATGGGCCTCGCCGCCGTGCTCGCGGTCGTGACCAACGCCGCGCGGAACTCCGCGTACCTGCATGAGAAGACCCTGGCCAGCTGGATTGCGCTCAACCAGCTCACCCAGATACGCCTGAGCCCGACGCTGCCGTCCGTCGACAAGACCACAGGCGATGTCGACTACGCCAACGACAAGTGGAAGTGGCAGCAGACGGTCACGCAGACCGAGGTGCCCGGCATGCGCCGCATCGACGTCAGCGTGCGCCATGCGACCGACCCGGACGACAGCTCGCTCGCGACCGTCACCGGGTTCATGGGCCGCACCCAGGCGATGACCCAGTCCACCGGCATCACCTGGGACATCGCGGTCGGAGTGCCGCAGTGAGGCGCGCGCGAGTCCAGGGATTCACGCTGATCGAGGTGCTGGTCTCGGTCTTCCTGCTGGGCGTGCTAGCGGCCTTCGCCTACGAGACGCTGAACTACGTGCGCAAGTCGCGCGAGACGACCGCCGCCGCGTTCCAGCGCACCCGGGACCTCGAGCTCGCGGTGCACACGATGGTGACGGATTTTGAGCAGCTCGAGCCGCGCCCGGTGCGCGACCTGCTGGGTCTGACCGCGCAACCGGCGCTGCTCGCCGATCCGCGCACGACCAACGTCGTGACACTGACACGCGGCGGCTGGCCGAATCCAGCGGGGCTGCCGCGCGGCACGCTGCAGCGCGTGACCTACCGGCTGGACAGCGGCTCGCTGTACCGCCAGTACTACACCGTGCTCGATGCGACGCTCGCCAATGCGCCGGTGCAGCGCGAGCTGCTGAAGGGCGTCACGTCGGTGACCATCCGCTACATGGACGCGACCGGGGCCTGGCAGGTCCAGTGGCCGGCGCTGATCACCACCTCGGCGACCAACGCCGTGCCGCCGAGCACCCGGCCGATCGCGGTCGAGATCACGCTGCAGCTCGAGGACGCCGGCAAGATCGTGCGGCTGGTCGAGGTACCAGGATGAGGCGCGCACGCGGCGTCGCCCTGATCATCGCGCTCGTCGTGGTAGCGCTCGCGACGATCCTCGCGACGCGGATCGGCGCGCACAGCGCGCTCGACCAGCGTCGCGGCGCAAACCTGCTCGCGCAGGACCAGGGCTTCGAGGTCGCGCTCGGTGCCGAGACCTGGGCGATCGAGGTGCTGCGCGACTCTGCCGCGACCAGCAAGCGCGACTCGCTCGACCAGCCCTGGGCCACACCACTGCCGCCGATCCCGATCGACGGCGGCTCGGTGCAGGGCCAGCTCGAGGACATGCAGGGCCGCTTCAACCTCAACAATCTAATCAAGGCCGACGGCACCAAGAACCAGGTCGCGTTCGACCAGTTCGGGCGGCTGCTCGCGGCGCTGCAGCTCGAGCCGAAGTGGGCGTCGCTGGCACTCGACTGGATCGACCCGGACTCGGTCGTCGACGGCATCGACGGCGCCGAGGACGGCGTCTATCTCGGCATGACCCCTCCGTACCGGACCGCGAACCGTCCGATCACCAACACGAGCGAGCTGCTCGCGCTGCCGGGCTTCGGGATCGACCGCTACCGGCGGATCGAGCCGTACGTTGCGGCACTGCCGGTCGGGACTCCGCTCAATGTCTGCACGGCCTCCGGACTCGTGCTCGACACGCTCGCGCCGGGGCTGTCGGCGTTCGGGCAGGATCCGCAGCAGCTCGCCAACAACCGCACCAAAGGCTGCTTCCCGTACCGCACCGACGTCCAGGCGGCGCTCTCCCCGCTCGTCACTGCGCCCGGTCAGCTGCAGACGATCGTCAACGGATTGTCGGAGTCCACGCAGTGGTTCCGCGCGACGACGATCGTCAGTATTGGCACTACCCAACTCACGCTGTACAGTCTCATCAACCGCAATCCCGGGGGTTATTCCCGCGTCATCCTGCGTTCCCTGGGCACCGAGTAATCCATGGCTGAATCCTTCGTCCTGCGCTGTCCCGTGCCCGGCGCGTCTGCCGACGAGGCGGAGTGGCTGGCCGTCGACTCGGGCGGGGCGCGGATCGGCGAGCCCGAGCGCGGCACGCTCGCCGCCGCGGCCGCGGCGGTGGGCGGGCGCAGGGTCGTCGTGCTGGTGCCGGGCGAGGACGTTGCACTGTCCTTTCCGGAGCTCCCGGCACGCGGCGCGGCGAAGCTCTTAAAACTCATCCCGTTCGCGCTCGAGGAGCAGCTCGCCGCCGACGTCGAGACGCTGCACTTTGCGATCGGCCGCCAGACCTCTGACCGGCACGTGCCGGTCGCGACGGTTGAGCGCGAGCACCTGACCGGCTGGCTCGCGCGCCTCGCCGCGGCGGGCCTGAGTCCCGCGGCGCTTTACCCGGACTCACTCGCCGTGCCCGACAATCCCGGGCACGTCGTCGTGTTGATCGATGCCGGCCGGGTGATCGTCAGGCGCCCCGGCGCACTGCCGCTCGTGCTTGACGCCGATCCCGTCGAGAGTGCGCTCGCGCTCGCGGGCCTCGAGCCGACAGAGGACTCGGCGCTCTCCGCACAGCACCTGCTCGTGTATGCGAGCACGGCGGACTGGCGCAGCAACCGCGTCGCCATCGAGGCGCTCAGGGACTCGGTTGCGAGCCTCAACGTGCAGCTGATGCCGCACGGCCCGCTGCCGCTGCTCGCGTCCACCGTCGTCACGGCGCCGCCGTGGACGCTGCTGCAGGGGGAATACGCGGTGCGCGGCCAGGGCTTCGCCAGCGAATGGCCCCGCTGGCGCCTCGCCGCCTCGCTGTTCGCCGCATTCCTGGTGCTGCACCTCGTGACGCTGGGCGTCGATTACTGGCGCGTGCACCGCGAAGAGCTCAAGGTCGACCAGCAGCTGCGCGCCGCGGCCACCGAGGCGCTGCCGAACATCCAGAACATCAGCCGCCTGCCGAGCGTGCGGCTCGCGGTCGAGAGCAGGCTGCGCGCCACGCGCGCCGCCGTCAGCGAGGGGCTGCTCGGAACCCTCGGCGCGCTCGCCGCGGCGACCGCCGCCGCGCCCGGCACCCTGATCAACTCGCTCAGCTATCGCGAGGGCACCACCGACCTCACGGTCGATGCGCCCGACGTCGGCGCGCTCGACCGGCTGCGCGAAGCCGCCAAGGGGCGCGGCTTCGAGGCCGAGCTGCAGGGCGCGGCCCAGCACGACACGCGCTACCAGGGACGGCTGCAGCTCAGGGGTCCGCGCTCATGAGCGAAACCGAATCGACCGTCGCCCGCATCGAGGCCTGGTACCTCTCGCTCAGCCCCCGCGACCAGCTGATCGCGCGCGTCGGCGGGATCGCCGCGGTCGCGCTCATCGTGCTGGCCGTATTCGTCCAGCTCCATGCGCTCGTGAACCGCGCCGAGAAGCGCGTGGCCGCGAAGCGGGCCGACGTCGCGTTCATCTCGAGCGTGCTGCCCGAGCTCCGCGCGGCGCCACTGCCGCAGGGCGGCGGTCAGTCGCTGGTGACGGTCATCGACCGCACGACGCGCGATGCGGGCCTCGGCACGAACCTGCGGGGTACGGAGCCGAGCGGGACCGCCGGCGTCCGGGTGCGCCTCGAAGGCGCCGCCTTCGACACGCTGGTGACCTGGCTGCTCAAGGTCGAGCGGGAGTACGGACTCTCGATCCAGACGGCAACGCTCGAGAAGACCGACTCTCCCGGCCGGGTCAACGCCAGTTTCACGTTCGTCCCTGGTTGAGCAATGCGCCAGCGCACGCTGATCGCGGTCGTCGGCGGCCTCGTGTTCGTCGGCGTCGCCGTCGCGACGCTGCCGGCCTCGCTGCTGGTCAGCCATCTGCCGCCAGACCTCAAGGCCGACGGGGTCAGCGGCTCGATCTGGAGCGGCGGTGCCGACGCGATACGGCTGCGCGGCACGCCACTCGGCGCCATCAACTGGACCGCCGACCCGGGCGCGCTGCTGAACGGGCGCCTCGAGTACCAGATCGACCTCAGCCGGCCCGACGGCTTCGTGCGCGGGCGCGTCGCCGCGATCCTCGGCGACGGGCTGGTCGGCGAGGACATCGCACTCGAGCTGCCGGTCACCACGCTCAACCCGGAGCGCGCCAGCACCGCCTGGCAGGGCGACCTCAAGGGCACGGTCCGCCTGGTGCGGATCGAGAGCGGCTGGCCCACGATGCTCGGGGGCAGTTTCACGCTGTCGAACCTGAAACCTCCGGGCACGGACCAGGCGATCGGCACGTTCGCGATCGAGTTCGACCCGAAGGCCAGCACGCCCACCCAGCTGGTCGGCCTGGTCAGCGATGTCGACTCACCGCTCCTGGTGCGCGCCCAGCTGATCGTCAGGCGCGAACGAAGCTATGTGCTCGACGGTGATGTCACACCAAAGCCGAACGCGCCGCCGGAGGTTGCGCGGGCGGTCGCGTTCCTCGGCCCGCCCGACGCCTCGGGCCGCCGCCAGTTCCAGATCACCGGGACCTTTTGATTCGGGCGCGGCCGGACCGGCCCGCCCCGCGCGCTAGGCGTCCGGCAGCCGGGGCGCGACGGTGGAGAAGCGGAAGCGGGCGACCCCGAGCGTCACGATGTCGCCATCCGTCAGACGTGCGTGGCGCACGCGCCGGCCGTTGATGGCGATGCCGTTGACGCTGTCGAGATCCTCGATGAACGCTCCCGGCTCGCCGGCGACGATGATGGCGTGGTGACGGCTGACCGTCGTGTCCTCGACCATGAGATCGTTGTCCGCGGCGCGTCCGACGGTCGCGAGGTCGCGGACCTCGAGCATGCGCGGCGTATCGCCGTCGAGCGCCATCAGCACGGCCCCGGATTGCGCGCGGTGCGATTCGGGCGTCGCGTCCCGAGCGGCATCGCCGCTCCCGGCCGCGGCGCGCCCCGCCGGGGTGCGCCCGGCGCGGCGAATCTGCAGCTCCGGCCACTCGAGCGCGCCCTGCGCGTGCTCGAGCTCGAGGCGCCGGTACCTGAGCTTCAACGCGGCGAGCGCCTGCATCAGGCTCGCGAGCTGTGCCTGCTGAGCTCCCGCGGTCCCTGCGGCCAGCGTCTCGAGCTCGGTAATCCGCGCCGCCTGCTGGCCGCGGGACTCCTCGAGCCAGCGGATCACGCGCGCGGCGCTCGTCCGCCCTTCGCGCTCGCGCGCGAGCTCCGCCTCGCGTGCCGCGAGCCTCTGGGCGAGGTCCGCCTGCTCGCCGCCGGGCGCAGCGGGCTCGGCAGCGGCCGCGCCAGTGTCGACCTGATCGGGAGCCGGCTCGGGCTCCCCGACGGCGCGCAGCAGTGCCGCGAGCTCGACGTTGGCGGCACGCAGCGCCTGCGTCGCCTGCTCGAGGTCCTCGTCCAGGCTACCGGTCGGCACATCCGCGACGCCGCCCTGCCACTCCTGCGACTGCAATGTCGTCGGGTCGCGTGGAGCGTGGGTTCCGGCCTCGATGGGCGGTCCGTCCGGGATCGCCACCTCGCATCCGGGCGCCAGATCCGGGCCCGCCCGCCACGGCGGCGTGGCCGCGAGCTCACCTCGCGTTGCATTGCGTTGGCTCCGCGCCTCGCTGAGCTCGCGCTCGAGCACCGCGACCCGGCTGTTCCGCTCCTCGAGTGCCTGCGTGAGCGCCGCGTGCTCGCGTTCCAGCATCGCGCGCACGGCCTCGCTGTCGGCCAGCGACCGACTGGCGGCGTCGAGCTCGGCACGGGTGGCCTCGAGCGCGCGCGTGGACTCGCGCCGCTGCTCGTCAAGCTGGCGCGCCTGGCCGCCGGGCTCCGCGGCGCGCTCCAGCTCCGCGGCGCGCTGCTGCGCGGCGCGGAGCGCCGCGCGCAGGGTTTCGAAGTCGGCCACCAGCGCGGCCAGTTCCTCGACTCCCGCGTGCGGCCCGGGGACCCACTCCTCGACCGCGCGGACCGCCACACGAGGCGCGGGCGTGACCGCCTGCCGCGCCTCAGTGAGTTCGGCCGGCAGCCCGGGTTCGAGGCGCGCCGCCGCGGACCTGTCGGACGCCAACACGGCGTTCCGATACGCCACGGGATCGAGGATCGGCAGCGTATCGGTCTGGTCGAGGTCGATGGCCGTCTGCGGCACGGGCCAGCTCCAGCATCCGGGCTAAGGTGTGTTGCGTCGGGACCCCGACGTGGCAGCCGACGCCTCGGACCGCGCCACCCGGCGCGACGACAGCGTCCACGCAGAATCCTGCTCCGTTCGCGGGGCGATGGTCAACAGTGAAAACTCCGGTTAACGACGCGCGCCGCGCCGCGTGCGCGCCTCGGCTCCGCTCAGCCGGATGCCGTGCCCGTCGCCGCCCACTCGCGCCAGCCGCTGTGCAGCGGGAAATAGAGCCCGAGGCGGATCGGCCGCGCCGGATCGCGTGCGCTCATCAGGCGCGCGTAGCTCTCGAGCTGCGGCTCGTAGCGCCGCCGTTCCTGGTCGAGGAAGGCCTCGAGGTCCGTGCCCTCGTGCACGCTCGTCTTGAAATCGACGATCCAGCGGACGCCGGCCGGATCGACGAAGGTCCGGTCGATCCGTGCCGCCACCACCTGACCGGCGCGCACGCTCGACAGATCGAGCTCGCTGGCCGCGTCCCGGTGCGACGGATCGAACAGCCAGCGGCCGCGCGGATCGGCGAACGTCGCTTCGAGCGCCCGCTGCACGCGGTCGACGGCTTCGGGGAGCTGCTCATCGCCGACACCAAGCTCGAGCAGCCGCTGGCGCCACAGGTCCCGCCGGCCCGCCACGTCGCCGGCGAGGGCGGCCGGCGCCACGAACGCGGCGCGCTCGAGTTCCTCGTGGACCACTGTCCCCACGTGCCGCGCGGCGGCCGTGACCCACTCGAACTCGAACTCCGAGGGGCCCGGGGGGAGCGGTGGATCGGCGAGCGCGACGAGTCCCGGCGCCGGCGGCGGCGCGGTCCAGCCATCGGCGAGCCGGACGAGCCGCGGCGCCCGCCCGCCCGCCGGCCGCGTGGAAGCCGTCGGGGCGACGACTTTCTCGCGCCCCGCCCGTACCTGCGGTCCGACCGCCGGCCAGAGCGTCGCGAGCAGGCTGCCGCGCGCCGGTGCACGAATTTGCTGCTCCGCGTCCGCGGACGGATGCACGTGCCCGACGAGATACAGCCGCTCGCGTGCCCGCGTCGCGGCGACGTACAGCAGCCGCCCGAGCTCGAACTCGGCGCGCTCGCGCTCGAGCACCTTGAGCCACGCCTCGAGCGGCTCGAAGTCCTGTGCCCGGGCGCGGTGCGGCGCGAGCACGAGACCCGGACCCCGGTCGGTCCGGGCGAACTCGAGCCAGCGCAGCAGCCGCGGCTGGCTGCCGCGCGTCAGGCGCCCGAGGCCGGTCAGGACCACGACGTCCCACTCGAGCCCCTTGGCGCGGTGCACGGTCAGCAGCTGCAAGGCGTGGTCCGCGCCCGCCTCCGGGGCCGCATACAGGTCGGCGAGCGCTGCGTCGATGCGCGCCGGGTCCTCGAGATCGCCGGCGGTCTCGAGCTCGTCTAGGCACGCGAAGAAGCTCGCGGCATTGTCGAGGTCGGCGGCCGCCGCGAGCGTCGCGGGCCCGCCGAGCGCGACCCAGGCGGCCTCGACGCACGCCGCGAGCGATCGCCGGCCGCGGTCGGCGAGCGCCGCATCGAGCACCTGCCGCGTGCCGAACAGCCGCGCCCGCGGGTTGGGGCCGAGGCGCGCGAGGCGCTCCTCGTCGTGCATCAGCTGCCAGATCGTCGAAGTCGGTGCATCGCCGGCAAGCTCCCACAACGACTCGAGGCCGAGCCCGCACCACGGCGCGCGCAGGCATGCGAGCCAGGCGACCCGGTCGGCGAGGTGCGCGAGCGCACGCGTGAGCGAGATCAGGTCGCGCACCGCGAGCCGGTCGGCGAGCGGCACGAGGTCGACGCCCTCGAACGCCGTCCGCCGCTCGCGCAGCTCCCTCGCGACCGCCGACAGCGGCTGGCGGGCCCGGCCGAGCACGGCGATCGACGCCTCGGGGTTGCGCGCGCGCTCGGCGGCGACTATCGCTGCCACCCGCGCCGCCTCGTCGGCAGGCTGTGCATCCTCGAGGATGCACAGCTCGACGCCGGACGCGTTGTCAGCGTCTCGCACCGCCCGTGACGGCGAGTACCTGACCGCGCCGCGCGCCAGGTCCTCGCGCGCGGGCAGCACCGCGCGGAACGCCGCGTTCACCCAGTCGACGAGCGCCGGTCGCGAGCGGAAGTTCGCCACCAGCGACAACGGCTCGAGCGGCACGCCGCCGAGCCCTTGCTGGCGGATCCTCAGGAACAGCCCGACGTCGGCTTCCCGAAAGCCAAAGATCGACTGCATCGGATCGCCGACCAGGAACAGCGTGCGGCCATCCCCCGGCTGCCAGCCGCCGGTCAGCCGCTCGAGCAGCATCACCTGGGCGACCGAGGTGTCCTGGAATTCGTCCACCAGAATGTGCTGCAGCCGGTAGTCGAGCGCGAGCGTGAGGTCGGACGGCTCCTCGGGCGAGCCAAGCGCCTCGAGGGCGGACTGCTGCACCGCCGAGAAGTCGACCGCGCCTTCCTCTGCAAACACGGCACCCAGTCGCGCGGCCGCGGCCAGCAGCACCTCGTGCAGCGCGACGAGCGCCCGCCACTGAGCCGCGTCGTAGCGGGGCGTCGGGAGCCTCGCAACCTCGGCGAAGGCCGCTTCCAGCTCGGGGAGCCCGGCGAGCTCGGCGAGCAGCGCCTGGAATGCGGCCTTGTCGGGCCTCGCCTCCGGCGGAAATCCCTGCTGCTTGTTGATGCTCTTGCGCAGGCGCCCCTCGCGGGTCAGCAGCAACCTCGCGAGTGCCTGCCACGCCGGCAACAGCGCAGGTTCCGGACGGAACGGGCGAGGGCCCGCCGCTGCAGTTGCGAGCATGCCGAGCCCCGGCTCCACCGGCCCGAGCCGCACTGCCGCCGCGCGCGCGAGCGGCCAGACGCGCGCGGCGATGTCCGCCGGCAGCAGCGCCGCGGCCCGGTCCAGCGAGGCGGCCACGAGCGCGCCGAGCGCATCCTCGAGCGCCGCGCGCAGCGCCGCATCGGGCGGGGCACCCGACGGCAGCACCAGCCTCAGCCACCGGTCGCGGAACGCGAGCATGGTCGCGAGCAGCGGCTCGAGCAGGTCGACCTCATTGTCCAGGTGCTCGAGCACGATCGCGAGGCTGTCGGCGAGCGTCCCGCCCGCGTCGATCTCGGCGATCGTGCGGCGCGCGGCCCGCGCATACAGCTCCTCGGGCCGCGGGCTGACCGCGAGGCTCGCGCCCGCCCGCGACAGGATCGGCAGGCGCGCCGCGAGCCAGCGGTTCAGCGAGTCGATCGTTTGGATCCGCAGGCGCGTCGGCTGCTGCGAGACTTCCCAGCCGTGCTCGGCGTCGGCGGCGAGTACGTCGGTCGCGAGCCTCAGTGTCTCGGAGTCGACGCTGTCTTTGCCCTGCTCGCCGCGGGCCGCGCGGTCGAGCGCGGCCGCGATCCGCTCGCGCATCTCGCCGGCCGCCTTGCGGGTGAACGTGATCGCGAGCACCGCCTCCGGATCCTGGCTCCGCGCGAGCAGCGTCAGAAAGCGCTGCGTCAGCAGCGTCGTCTTGCCCGAGCCCGCCGGGGCCTCGACGATGAACGACCGCGCCGGGTCGAGCGCGCGCGCACGGGCCGCAGCGTCCGGAGGAGCGTCGCGCTCGCCTGGCACCGTCACGACCCGTCCCCCGCGTCCTCTTCCGTCCCGACCTCGTCCTCCTCGCCCGCGACCGCGCGCTCCTCGATCCGGCACAGCCCGGCGAGGCTGCAGCGCTCGCAGGCGGCCTCCGCCGGATCGACTGCGGCGTCCCCGCGCGCGAACTCGAGTGCAAGGCGCACCGACACGGCGCGCCACTCCTCGATCAGGCCCGGCCACGTGCGAGCGCGGAGCTCCGCCGTGCTCGCCCGCTCGAGGGCCCTGACGTCGGGCAATAGCCCGTCGCGCGCGGCGAGGCCGCGGAACTTCTTGTCGATCGCGATCGGCAGGCGCGCGATCGCCACCGCCGCAGGAGGCACGTCCTGGAAAGCCGCATACACCGGTAGCTGCAGCGCATCGGGACGCGGACCCGCCCAGCGACGCGGCAGCGAGCGCCCCGTCTTGTAGTCGATCAGCACCGTCGACCCGTCGCCCAGCCGGTCGAGGCGATCGAGGCGGATGCGCAGCGAATACTCGCCGAGCTCCACGCCCATTGCGCTCTCGCGCGCGATCACCTCGAACGGCGTGCGCCTGAGCTCGAACTCAGCGAGCGCCAGCAGCGCGCGCTCGAGCCAGTTCCGCTCGAGCACGAGCAGCCGGCCTTTCGGCAGGTAGCCGCGATAGGCGCCGACCGCCGCGCGCACCGCCGCTGCCGCCGCCCGCGCGCGCCTGTCGGCGCCGTGCGCGAGGAGCCCGGCCTGCGTCCCGATCGCACCCCAGAACTCCGCGAGCGCGGCGTGCATGAGCTCGCCGCGCACGCGGCGCGGCAGGCCCGTCCCCGGGCTCTCGAGCGGCACCGCGCCGAGACGCGCCTCGGAGGCGGCCCGGAACGGGCACTGTGACTGCAGCTCGAGCACGCGCACGCCGCCCTCGAGCCTGATGCCGCGCGCGAGCGGCGGGAGTCTTCCGTCGCTCCACGGGACCAGTTCCGCCCGCGCCCGGATCTCGGCCGCACGCGCCACGACCCTCGCCGGTGGGCGCAGTTCGGGCGCCGCCGGCAGCAGACCCGAGCGCAGCAGGCGCGCCTCGCCGTCCTGGCGCGCCGAGCTGAGCACGAGCTCGGGTGAGGCGAGCTGCCAGCCGGCGAGCGCCTCGCGGGCCTCCTTCAGCGCCGCCTCCGGTGTCGCCGCCGGCATGCCGAGCGCGCGCTGCAGGCCGTGGGGCAGGAACGGGTTTGGCGCCGCCGCGGCCGGGAACCGTTCCGCCGTCAGCCCGGCGACCCACAACCCGTCGAACCAGAGCCCCGCGTCCTCGAGCCGGTCGAGCACCAGGACCGGCGGCTCGCCGATGTCCGGCTCGAACGGCGTTGCAGCGACGAGCGCCGCGAGCTCACGTTGTGCTTCGGCGAAGCTGAGTGGCGGCAGCACGCGCGCGAGTTCCCCGAACGTCACCAGGAGCTCGTACAGGCGCCGCGCCGCCTGGTCCTCGGAAGTGCCGAGCACGCGCCCCTGCGGCCAGCCGATGGCGCGCAGCGCCCGCGGCCAGACCTCGGCCCACGCCGCGGCGCTGCGCCGGCTGCTCCCGCCGAGCGCGCGCCTGAGCGCCTCGACCGGCCCCGCGACGTCCCGGGCACCGGCGCGGCTGGCACGGATGCGACGCAGCAGCTCCGCCGTCGGCAGCAGCCGGGTCCCCAGCCGCCTGATTTCCGCATCGAGCAGAGCGCCGAGCGCGGACGATTCCGCCGGGCTCGCGCCTTCGCTCCAGGGTCTTATGTATGGCGAGCGCAGCAACCGGCCGAAGGCAAGCACGTCGACCGTCTCCGCGCCGAGCGCAAGCAGACCGAGCGCGGTGTCGACCACCGCGTGGTCCGCGAGCCGCCGTCCGGTCGCGAACGCAAAGGGGCGCGCATCCGGTGCACCCGGTGCCTTGAGCGCCGGCGCGAGCCGGTCCTCGAGCAGCCGCCTGAGTTGGGGCGCGCGCTCGGCGAGATCTGGCACGATGATGCCGAGCTGCGCCTCGCGGTTGGCCGTCAATCGTTCGGCGAGCCAGCAGGCCATGACCTCAAGCTCCGCCTCCGGCGTCTCGGCCTCTACGCGCGCCAGGCGTGCCGGCCCCGCGGCGAGCGTGAGCTCGACCGGCGCGCGGCCGGAGGACGCGAGCGCGGCGAGCAGCGTCTGGCGGGCGGGGGCAATGGAACGGAAGCCGTGGAAACCGACGGCGCCGCGTGGTGCCGCAGCGCCGGGCCCAAAGGCCTGCGCGGCGTGGGCGGCGAGCAGCGCCGGCAGGCGCGCGCGGTCGAGCGCGCCGCGTGCGCGGCAGCGCGCCTCGAACTCCCTCGCCCAGCCCTTGAACGCTGCGTGCTCCGGCGTCGCGGCCTCGAGCGCCCCGGGTTCGAGCTGCCAGTCGTGCAGCAGCTGCCAGGCACGCTCGGCGTCGGCGGCCGCGGCCCGGGCGCTCACGAGCCCCTCGCCCGCCGCGCTCTCCTCGACGATCAGCTGCCACAGCCGCGTCGCGGCGTAGGGTCCGAGGAGCGCCGGGCGCCGCTCGAGCCGGCGGACCGAGCCCTCGAGCCACGCACCGATGGGAACGACTGCCGGAGTCGGCCAGACCATGCGCCCGGCCCGCGCCGCGGCGAATCCCAGCTGGAGCTTCAGCGCGCGCGCCTGGCGCGCCGTCGCCGTGACGATCTCGCCTCCGGCGTCGAGCAGTGCCGCGTGATCCGCGAGGGCGGGCACTTAGCTCCGCGCGACGGCCTTGAGCGCCGGCGTGCCGGCGCGCGTCGCGGCCGTCTGGGCGTAGACGTCCAGCTGCTCCTCGATCCGCCCGAACACGTCGCGCAGCACCTCGGGCTCCGGCAGGCTCGTGACCCTGAAATGGGTGTTGTAGGGCGTGTTGAAGCTCACCCCCGGCGCCACGACCACGTGCTTGTGCTCGAGCAGGTCCATCGCGAACGACTGGTCGTCGAAGTCCGGGAGCACGTCGCGGCGCACGCCGACGAACGCGTACATCGCACCCATGGGACGGGTGAGCTCGAGGTACTTGCTGGCCGCGACCGCCTCGAGGATTGTCTGCCGCGACTCGAACAGCCGCCCGCCCGGCCGCGTCAGATCGCGGACGCTCTGGTAGCCGCCGAGCGCCGTCTGTACCGCCCACTGGCCCGGCACGTTGCTGCACAGTCGCAGCGAGCTCAACAGCTCGAGCCCCTGCAGGTACTCGCCGGCGCCCTCGCGCTCGCCGGAGAACACGGCCCAGCCGACGCGATAGCCGCAGGCGCGGTAGACCTTGGAGAGCCCGGACAGCGTCGCGCACAGCGTGTCGTGCACCAGCGTCGCGAGCGGCACGAACTCGGCCCCGTCGTAGGTCATCTGGTCGTAGATCTCGTCGGCGAACACCACGAGGCGATGCTTCTCGGCGAGCCGGGAAATCCGGGTCAGCACCTCGCGGCTGTAGACCGAGCCAGTCGGGTTGTTCGGGTTGATGACGACGATCGCGCGGGTCCGGCGCGTGATGAGGCTCTCGATCTGGTCCGGATCCGGCATCCAGCCGGCCTCGCTGCGGCACGGGTAG
>Ga0181521_10000784_pt1 | contig 39271 bp, 35 predicted proteins | sample PEATcosm2014_Bin_32_FD_119764 | JGI IMG/M metagenome (GOLD analysis project Ga0181521, IMG submission 119764) | Peatland microbial communities from MTU Mesocosm Facility, Houghton, MI, USA - PEATcosm2014_Bin02_60_metaG | ecosystem: Environmental > Terrestrial > Soil > Wetlands > Peat | place...
CGCGCGGCCCGTGCAGCTCTATGCGGTGTACGACTACTGGCACACGAGTCCCAACTTTTTTCTCGCTCGCGTCGGCATCCTGTTGTTGCTGATGCTGGCCGGGTATGCGTGGTGCCGTTGGGGGCTTGGCGCCGTGGGTTTCAGCCCGCTCATGCAGCTAGGCCAGACGTCACTGCTCGTCTACTGGGTCCACATTGAATTCGTCTATGGGCGTTTCTCCATTCTTGAGAAGCAGTCGCAGGGGATTTTGATGGCCACAGCGGGCTTGCTCGCGATTACCGCCGCCATGGTCTTGCTCTCGATCGCGCGAACGCGCTCGAAAGGACGCGGCAAGGAAATTCTCGTGTGGTTCCGCCGGATTCGCTCGGGACAAGTTGGGCCGACGCCCGGGGCAGCCGCCGAGGGTTAAGGTTTTTTCGGCGGTCCGGCAGGCTGGGAAGATGAAGGCGAAGTTTCGCCGGGTTTTGGCGGGATCTTGAAAATGTACTCGCCCGGCCGGGCCAGACCCATCTCTTCGCGCGCGATATGTTCGATCGCTTCCGGATCGGTCTTGAGCGCCTTCACGCGCTCCTGCAGTTGGCGGTTCTCTTCGTTGATCTGGTCGATTTCCTTGCGAACCTCGGTGGCTTCCTTTTGCGAGCGGCGCATGGCGAGCACGCCGTGCGTTCCGAAAACATCCTGGAGCAGCAGCAAAGCCAAACCGGCCGCCAGGAACCAGTTGAAGTTCCGCCGCAGGAAGTCTCGGAGCTGTTCCGAGAAACTCATCGGCGGTTCGTTGGCGGGATGTCTGCTCATTGCGTGATCCAGGCGCGCGCCTCGTCGGCGAGCTTGTGCGAGGCCTCCAGCGTGGCTGCTTCCGTGTAGATGCGCACGACCGGCTCGGTGCCGGAAGGCCGCATCAGGACCCACTCGCCGTCTTCGAAGATCAGCTTCAGCCCGTCGAGGCGATTTTCGTGAGCCACACGGCGTCCTGCAAACTTCTTGAAATCGCCCTTCAATCGCTTCGGCAGTTTCGCCTGAGCGTCATCCGAGAGGTGCAGGTTCACGCGGACCGGCCAGAACTCCCGGCCGACGCGGCGGAAGAGGTCGCGAAGCTGCTCGGCCAGAGATGTCTGGCGCGCCGCAATCATTTCCGCGACGAGCAGGCAGGCGAGGATGCCGTCTTTTTCCGGGAGGTGTCCGCGAATCGTCATGCCCGCGCTTTCCTCGCCTCCGAGCGCGATCTTGTCCTCGCGCAGCAGCGGGCCGACGTACTTGAAGCCGACGGGCGTTTCGTACAGCTTCACCTTGTGAAGCTTGGCTACCGCATCCAGGAGATGCGTGGTCGCAACGCTGCGGGAAGCGCCGAGCTTGTATCCGCGCGTTTCGAGAATGTAGTCGAAGACCAGAGCGAGAATATGATTCGGCTGGACGAATGACCCATCGCGGTCGACGATGCCGAAGCGATCGGCGTCGCCGTCGGTGGCGAGGCCCGCAAGGGCCTTCTTCTCGGCAACCGCCTTCCTCAGCGGTGCGAGATTTTCTTCGGACGGATCGGGCCCCGTTCCTTCGAACAGCACGTCCCGCTCGGCGCGGATCGGCGTCACGGTGGCTCCGCTCTCCGCAAGAATGCGATCCAGCCAGCCCGCCCCGCACCCGTGCACGGCGTCGCAGACGAAACCGCCCTTTGCCTTTGGCAGGACGTCGAATCGAACCATGCGGCGAAGCTGCGCGAAGTACGGCTCGCGCGGATCGATCTGCTCGAAATCCTCCTCAATCTCGTGGTGGGCGCCGGAATCGTCTTTGATCGCGGCAGCGCGCTTTTCGATGTCGCGGGTGATTTCGGGCAGGGCCGGACCGCCGTCGGGGCCCGAAAATTTCAAACCGTTGTACCGTGCGGGATTGTGGCTGGCCGTGATGTTGACCCCGCCGTCGAGCTTCCCGTAAATGATTGCGTGCGCGATGGCTGGCGTGGGCGTCGCTGCGCCGCAAAGGAACACGCGGCAGCTATGTGACCGCAGGACGGCGGCCGCGGTGCGCGCGAACTCGCCCGAGAAGAATCGCGTGTCGTAGCCGATGATCAAGATGGGAGACTTGCTCTTGGTCCGGACGTGGCCCGCGATCGCTGCCGCTGCGCGGCGCACGCCCGGGAACGTAAAGTCCTCGGCGATGATCCCGCGCCAACCGGAAGTGCCGAAGTGGATCGCTTGGCTTGTCACGGAGCGGTATTGTATCTTGTCGCGCGACCGATCAGTATCGGGTAATCGCGGCAGGGCGAGTCTCAAGAGTAAAGGCGTTCGATGACGGACAAGATTGTGATCCTGGTCACGTGCGGTTCGGCGAGAGAAGCGAAGCGGATCGCCCGAGCGCTGGTCGGGCAAAGGCTGGCGGCGTGCGCGAACATTTTTCGGGTTCCCATCGAATCAGTCTACCGGTGGAAGGGCAAGATCGAGTCCGCGAGAGAGTTTTTGCTGATCGTCAAAACCTCGCGCAAACGATTCCCGGCGCTGCAAAAGGAAGTTAGGCGCTTGCACAGCTATGACGTTCCCGAAATCATCGCGCTTCCGATCGCCTCAGGGGCGCGCAATTACCTTGCATGGATTTCAGAATCGGTTCGGCCTGCAACAGGCTGAAGAAGTTTGTTACGATGATCGTAGGATTCAATCTCGAGCACCGTCCGGCGCGGCTTGAGAGGCGCTCGCAACTGAGGTACAACGTAAGTGTCATGAAGACGAAGACGATTTGCCCCCGGCGTATCCCGTCACATCAATGGGCAGCGATTTTGGCAGCGGGCTTGCTGTGCGGGGCAGTCGGTTTTGCACGCGTGAGCATCGCCAGTCAGTCTTCGGCGTCGGATTCCCCGGACTCCACCGGCAAACCAGCCGACAAGGACAAGCGAGACGAGAAGTCCTCCGGTTCGGCTACCACGAGACTGAGAATCCAAGTCACAGACGGCAACGACAAACCTGTCGGCAACGCCAGCGTGTATGTCAGGTATTACACATCGGGCGGCTTTCTTCGTCGCGAAAAGCTGGCCGAGCTGGATTTCAAGACGAATCAGGACGGGTCGGTGAAAGTGCCGGAAATCCCGCAAGGTAAAATTCTGATTCAAGTTATCGCAAAGGGTTGGCACACATACGGCAAGTGGTATGACATCGAGAAGGACGAAGAGTCTGTTCCGATTAAGCTCGAACCGCCGCCGCACTGGTACTAAATGTCTCTCGCGTAAAGTTTTTTCCTTTCCGGAATCTTCTTCTCGGACTTTTCCGTTTTCAGAAACAGTCGAATCGAAAACTGCGAGTTACCAAAACGATTTTCCGAACTCCGATCTGCACAAAATTTGTGCAAAGAGGAGTAAGCATCGATTCTGACGAGCGATTTACACGAGAGTGCGCGCTTTTCCACATGGATTTCAACAGAACTGTTGAAAACTTTCACAGAGCATTCATCATTCGTTCGTGTGCCGTGTACTCGTGTGGCGCGAGACGTGCAAGTGTTTCAGCTCCGCGTGATATCATTTCTTCTTGCCTGAAGACGCCCCCAGATCAAAATGAAAGAACTTATTCTCAACGCGGACGATTTCGGCCTGACCAAAGGCGTCAACGAGGGAATCATCCGCGCTCACCGCGAAGGAATCCTGACGAGCGCAACGCTGATGGCCACCGGGCCGGCGTTCGATGATGCAGTCGAGCGCGCCCGAGCGAATCCGGCATTGGGAATTGGGTGTCACCTGGTTCTTACAGGTGGATTCGCTGTCGCTCCGCCGGAGGAGATTCCGTCCCTGGTGGACGAGAACGGACGCCTCCCGAAGTCTCTTGGTATCCTCGTGGCGAGAGTGAGCTCGGGCAAGATTCGCACGAAGGACATCGAGAGGGAACTGCGTGCGCAGATCGAAAAAATCCGCCGCGCCGGTATCGAACCCACGCACTTCGACACCCACAAGCACACCCACGCCCATCCGCGGGTCATGAACGTGCTGGGGCGGCTTGCCCGCGAGCTCGGAATCACGCGCATTCGAAAACCCGTGGAGAATCTTCGAGATTCGTGGAAGTCGATGCGCGGCGAAGGCGTGACGTCGCCGAAGCAGCTCGCGGCATCGGCGGCTGTCCGGGCAGTTTCATCGCGGTTCACTGCCATCTCTCGCAAGTACGGCCTGCGTTCCCCGGATTATTTCCTGGGGTTGGCAGTGACAGGTCAGATGGGGACGGACGTGCTGTGTCGCTTCATTGACACACTGCCCGAAGGGCGCACGGAAATCATGCTTCACCCGGGGATTTGCGACGCGGAATTGACAGCGACGGGCTCGCGCCTGCAACAGCAGCGCCAAATGGAACTCGAAAGCTTGCTGGCGCCGGAAGCGAGGCGTTCGGTAGAGCGATTTCACGTCCGGCTGATTAGTTATCGGGAGTTAAACTAGCTCGGCGTGGTTTTTGGCAGCGCGGCTGCGCCGGGGTAAAATGGCTGCCTGATCGTATGCAAACTGGGTGGAGAACGGTTCTCAAGGGGGGAATCATGAAGAACTTGAAAGTACTCGTCGGCGTGGGTTGTCTGTTGGCGATGGCAGCGACGGCGAGCGCGCAGATGGGCATGGGTATGCGCCAATCGCCTATCCCTCGCGGTCTCTTCAGTCCGGTGGTGGGTTCGGGAGCGGCGTACGAGATCACGACTTCGGAAGGCCGCAAGACCAACATCGAGTATGCGATTGTCGGGAAAGAATCGGTCAACGGCAAAGATGCTTACTGGATGGAGTGGACCACATCGGGCATGGGCTCGGGCCAGATGGTGATGAAAGTGTTGACCGCCGCCGGAGACTCTGGCGTTACCTCGCGCGTGATCATGCAGATGCCGGGCCGCCCCCCGATGGAAATGCCCGCGCAGATGACAGGCCACATGAATAATCAGAGCGTGCCGGCGGATATCCGCAGCGCGGCGGAAGACGTCGGCAGTGAGTCCATCACTGTGCCCGCCGGAACCTTTGCTTGCGAACACTATCGGATGAAAGACGGCTCGGGCGACACCTGGGTCAGCACGAAGGTCAATCCCTTCGGAGTCGTGAAGCATCAGGGGAAAGATTCGACGATGGTGCTGACCAAAGTGATTACCGACGCGAAGGACAAGATCATCGGCGTCCCGCAGCCGTTCAATCCAGGAATGATGATGCAGCAACCACCTCAGGAATAAGCCTCGTCGTGCAATTCGAGGGTAGACCGGGCGCGAGGTTTCTGCGCCGGGTCTACTCCAGGTCGGGCGGCGTCACCTTGGCGATCCAGGAGTCGTAATCCGACGTATAACCCACCCGCTCCTGAAGATTGCGAATCCGTTGCTCGAGTGCGGTGACTTCACCCTCCGAGAGAGCGGGCAGAGCCTCGACGCGCTTCTCTATCGCTTGTGCCTGCCCGGCGACGCGGGCTTCCGCGGAGGCGTATATGCCGGACAGGTCGCCGTCTCCATTTCCGATGCCCATGTAGTTCTCGATGAGATGGTTAGTCACTTTTTGGCTGTGCACGAGCGACACTCGAATGTTGCCCTGGCCGGTGACTACGTTCCCGACGCCAAAGACGTGGTTGTACCCCGTGTATCGCGGCAGGTCTTCGTCGGTGAAAGTGCAGTATTCACCCTTCATCGTGATCCCGGGGATGAACTCCGGAACCGACCCGATCGAGGAAATCACCAGGGGAGCCGGCAACTCCTGCTCGGAGCCCGGAATCGGTTCAGCCTTCCGCCCTTCGATTTTGGTTTCCGCCACCTTCAAGCCGGCCAGCCGCCCGTTCTTCTCGACGAGGCCGACGGTCAGCCTTCGATCCTGGAACCGGAATAAGTATCGGTCTCGCGCCAGGCGAAGCATCTTCTGACGGACTTGCTCGGTCTTCGCGATCTGCTCCGGAGCCGCATTGTCCGGTGGCTGCGCCAGCGGCATGTCCTGTTCCCGGCGGCGATAGATCAAAAGACAGCCCTTCACGCCGAGATCTTCCGGCTTGATGCCATGCGCCTTGCACGCTGCCGGGATGCCCTTCTCCAGTTCGTGCATGTTGGTTTCGATGCCGCGGGCCTTCATCGCCCGCTCGTAGTTCTCGAGCTGTAAAACCTTCACGACGTCGATCGAAGCCAGCCCGCCGCCTACGACGATGGTTTCATCCGGGGTTTCGTATCGTGGCCCGGCGTAATCCCTTTCGTTCTTGTGGTTGTACCAGTAGATGAAAGGATTCTGGTAAACCAGGCCCTTGCCGACAAACTTTTCCGCGCCGGGCACGCCCAAGTCGCGGTCGCGCCAGGCTCCATTGGCCAGGATGACGGCGGAAAAGCCCCAGTTGGTGCAAAGATCCTGAAAGTCCACGTCGCGGCCGAGCTTGGTCGACGGAACGAAGTAAACTCCCGGCTTTCTCATGCGGGCGTCGATCCGCCCGTACTCCTGCTTGCGCTGCTCGACGTGCCAACGCGGCAGGCCGTCTTCGATCTTGCCGTAGGGCCGCTTGTTCTGCTCGATGACGGCCACGCGGATTCCGTGGTCCGCAAGTATCTCCGCGGCAACGGAGCCGGAGATGGCCCCTCCGATGATCGCGACGAAATACTGTCTGTTTTTCGACATTGCCACCCGGTCAGAGCTTAGCTGCGATTCAAAGCAGGCGATTGTACACCGGGGCGCCTCGTTCTTGCGCCGCCGGCTGGTTCGAAGTGGAGTATTTTGATATAGTCGCGCGAACTGGGGAATACGCCGAGACACGCGCCCGGCTTTTGGCGCGCGGAACGGTCCACGGAGGCAGGCATCATGCATGTAGGCTACGGCGCGGGTTTTCAGCACTTGGGTGGATATTCCGACCGGCAGTACATGCGCGAAGAGGTGGGGAACTGCGTCCGCGCGGAAGATCTCGGCTTTGAATCCGTGTGGGTGACCGAGCATCACTTCGACGACTATTCGATCAGCCCCGATCCGTGCCAGGTGCTCTCCTTCATCGCAGGCCGGACCAAGCGCGTCAAGCTCGGCTCGATGGTCATCGTGGTGCCGTGGCACGATCCCGTGCGCCTCACCGAGCAAATCTCGCTGCTCGATCACGTCTCCGACGGCCGCTATATCCTGGGCTTCGGTCGTGGCTTGGCGCGCCGCGAATTCGAAGGCCTGCGCATCGACCAGAACGAGGGCCGCCAGCGCTTCGACGAGTACGCGCAGTTGGTGCTCGACGCGCTCGAAACCGGCTACATCGAAGGCGGCGCCACCGTGAAGCAGCCGCGCCGCGAAATTCGCCCGCGTCCGTTCAAATCATTCAAGGGACGCTCGTTCGCTGCGGCTGCATCGGCCGATTCCGTGCCCTCGGTCGCGAAGCTCGGCCTCGGCATGTTGGTGATCATCCAGAAGGCTTGGAACCTGGTTACGGCGGACTTCGAGCGGTACCACAAACACTGGCGTGAGTTTCATCCCAATACCGAGCCGCCGAAACCCTTCTGTTCGGGTTTCACTTTCGTGGACGAAAGCGCCGACCGCGCCGAAGAGTTGGCGCGCAAATACCTCGCCGCGAACTACCGCACCGCCCTGGAGCATTACGAAATGCTCGGCAAGCATTTCGACAGCATCAAAGGCTACGAGCGCTATTCGGACATGAGCAAGTACCTCAACGAAATCGGCGCGGACAAGGCCGTCGAGGACTACATCCAGCTCATGGCCTGGGGAACTCCGCAGCAGGTCCTCGAAAAATACGCGGACTACAAAAAGCTGATCGACATGCAGGGCATCATGCCCAACCTCAATTTCGGCGGCATGCCCCACGACGAAGTGCAGCGCAACATCTCCTGCTTCGTAAAACACTGCTTGCCCGAACTCAAGAGCTGGCCGTCCGCAACCCTCGAAGAACCAAAGGAACTCGCCCTGACAGCGGCGTAGCTTTCCCAGCCCTCTGTTCGCACCTATGGTGCTCGTAGGAAGGGTAAGCAAGCGCCGTAGGCGCGGTAGAAGCTAGCTCTGCCCGGAAGGGCGGGGAACGGAGGCGCGGCAGACGCTAGCCCAGTCCCCGGCAGGGCTGGGTCTGGGTCCGTGATATATAAGACGCCAAGCGCCGTAGGCGCGACACATGCCCCACACGTACGCCCAGAACGTAATTCACATCGTGTTCAGCACGAAATATCGTTGCAAAACTATTTCAAAAGAATTCCAATCCCGAATGTGGGCCTACGCCGCGGGGATCTGCAAGAACCACGGGATTTTCGTTCATGCCGTTGGCGGGATGGACGATCATATTCATCTCCTCATCCAGGTCCCGCCACCCTTGTCAGTCGCCAAGGCAGTCCTCGCGATCAAATCGAATTCCTCGCGATGGGCGAACGAGCAAGGCAACAAATTCGCATGGCAACAGGGCTACGCGGCGTTCAGCGTGAGTTCTTCCCGTGTTCCTGCGGTCGTTCGATACATACAAACGCAGGAATCGCATCACAGGAAAATGACATTCGACGCGGAATTGCTCGCCCTGTTGAAAAAACACGGCATGGAATTTGATCCGAACTTCGTATTCGGCTAGGTGTCGCGCCCACGGCGCTCGGGATACCATTCCTGCATTTCCCTTTCCCAGCCCTTCCGGGCGGGGCTAACCTTTGGCGCGCCTCCGGCGCTCTACAAAAGTCCACACAACTCGCTTGACAAAATCGAGTCATTTTTGTGCTAGTGTAAATTGGGGTTTTTTCGCCCCAGAAAGGATGCGGCATAGTGAGAAGAAGGGCGAGGTTTCAGGTACGAGGGCGAGTTTCCGAGACGGCGAACGCCACGCGCGCAGCGAGATTCATTGCCCCTTCGCTAACCACGGTTCAGCATCTTCCAATTCCTAATCGAGAAATCCAAGAATTAGAATATGGTCCAACTCACTGAAAACAAAAGACGGCGACCGTTTCTAATTGAGAATTTTCGCGGGCGGACGCTTTTTCGCCGAAAGCTGGCGAGACGCCGGCGCTACAGGAGGTCAGTCGTGGTGGGGCTTGAAATAGACGGCGGCAAGGGCCGGGAGGCGGAGCTTGATCGAATACGGCCGATCGTTCCACGGGATAGGCTCCGCCTGGACGCCTCCGGCGTTGCCGATGTCCGTGCCCTCGTAGTATTTCGAATCGGTGTTCAGTATCTCGCGATAGAAGCCGGGCCGGGGAACTCCCACGCGGTATTCCTCTCGAAGCACAGGCGTGAAGTTGCAGACCGCGACAACGAAATCTTCGGGGTTTTTGGCGCGGCGCAGAAAGGAAAGAACGCTCGCGGCGGCGTCGTTCGCTTCCAGCCACTCGAAGCCCGCCCATTCGAAATCAACCTCGTGGAGCGCGTTCTCCCGCAAGTGCAGGCGGTTCAGGTCGGCGAGCAAGCGCTGGATGCCGCGGTGGGGCGGGGAATTCTCGAGCGACCATTCGACCGAGCCGCCCTCCCAGAACTCGTGCCGCTGGCCGAGTTCGCTGCCCATGAAAAGAAGCTTCTTGCCCGGATGCGCGTAGTGATAGCCGAAAAGCAAGCGCAGGTTGGCGAATTTCTGCCAGTCGTCGCCGGGCATCTTTTCGAGCAGGGCGCGCTTGCCGTGCACGACTTCGTCGTGCGAGAGCGGCAGGACGAAATTCTCGTGGAATGCGTACAGCATGGAGAAGGTCAGCTCGTTGTGGTGGTGCTGGCGGTGCACGGGATCGAGCGACATGTAACGCAGCGTGTCGTTCATCCAACCCATGTTCCATTTCAGGTCGAAGCCGAGGCCTCCGACGTACGTGGGACGCGAGACCGCGGGCCAGGAAGTGGACTCTTCGGCGATCATCAGCGCGCCCGGATGGCGTTGGTGCACGACCTCGTTCAGCCGCTTCAGGAAGGCGATCGCTTCCAGGTTCTCGCGTCCGCCGAATTTATTCGGAATCCATTCGCCGGGTTTGCGCGAGTAGTCGAGATAGAGCATCGACGCGACGGCGTCCACGCGCAGCGCGTCGATGTGATATTTGTCGATCCAGAAGAGCGCGTTCGAGAGCAGGAAATTCTGCACCTCGTTGCGCCCGTAGTTGTAGACCAGCGTGCCCCAGTCGGGATGCGCGCCCATGCGCGGGTCGGCGTGCTCGTAGAGATGCGTGCCGTCGAAAAAAGCGAGGCCATGCGCGTCGCGAGGAAAATGCGCGGGCGTCCAGTCGAGGATCACACCGAGACCTTCCTGGTGACATCGATCGACGAAATACATGAAATCGGAGGGCGAGCCGTACCGGCGGGTGACCGCGTAGTATCCGATCGTCTGGTAGCCCCATGAGCCGTCGAACGGATGCTCCATGATGGGCATGAGTTCGATGTGCGTGTAACCCATCTCCTTCACGTAGGGGATGAGTTGCTCCGCGAGTTCGCGATAGGTGAGCCAGCGGTCTCCCTCCTCATGGTTGCGGCGCCACGCGCCGGCGTGGAGCTCGTAAGTCGACATCGGAGAGTGCAACCAGTCGCGCGAAGTGCGCGCTTCAAGCCAGGCGGAGTCGCTCCACTTGTAGCGGCCGATGTCGCAAACGACGGATGCGCTCTTCGGACGCAACTCCGCCGCAAATCCATAGGGATCCGCCTTCAATCCCAGATGGTTTCCGACCCGCGAGAAGATCTCGAACTTGTAGAGGGCTCCTTCGTCGAGGCCGGGCATGAAAATCTCCCAGATGCCGCTGGCCCCTCGGCTGCGCATGGCGTCGACGCGCCCGTCCCAGGAGTTGAAGTCGCCGACGACGCTCACTCGCTGCGCGTTTGGCGCCCAGACGCCGAAGTGGACGCCTCGCACGCCCGCCAGTTCGCGCACGTGCGCGCCCAGTTTTTCGTACTTGAGGTAATGGGTGCCTTCGCCCGACAGGTAGAGATCGTAATCGGTCAGAACCGGGGGGAACGCGTAGGGGTCGTGCGTTTCGATACTCGTGCCATCCGCGAAGCGAAAGCGCAAGCGATAGGCTGCGGGAGGCGCCGGCTCACCGTCGCGTAGGTGTGGGATTCCGGCAGGAAGGACGGCTTCAAAGAGGCCGTCCGGATGAATCGGCGCCGCCGGATAAACGGCTTGGTTCGCGCCCCAAACGACGCTGACTTCGCGGGCACCCGGGCGAAAAACGCGAACCGTCAGCGCACGCGCCGCGCCGCGGTCGAGCCAGTGCGGGCCCAGAAAATGAAAGGGGTCCGAATGTTCCCCGCGGATCACAGTCTCGAGTTCGTCCCGGGGCTTTTCCGGAACGGAGTCCATCTGGGTTGATACCTTCTCGGTCTCGCTCATTCGCGTCCCAGTCATCATCTTACCGGAGGCGGGGCACAGCGCCAAACTTCCTTGGAGACGCTGAGGAACACGCGGATTCGCTGCCACGGCTTCGAGCGGGTATTGATGCGGTCAAAACCTGTAGTGATTACTGCCTGTGTGACTTTGCGATTGGTAAACAAAGGCACCTTTGGTACCAACGTACCATTGCGATCCATAAGCGCCAGCCGCTATATTGAAAAGGCTGGAGTTAGGGTCTCTAAGAACCATGTCGAATACAACTGCCACGCTTCGTCCCAAGCGGCAGCGCCCTTCCCGCGCCTCGAAGGATGCCGGACCTGAAGTACACGCCAGGGCAGGTTCCCCGGCGCCGTCCAAGACCTCGCTCGCCAACGACACGAATTTCGAGCTGCTATTCTCGAACAATCCGTGCCCGATGTATCTGATCGACCGTAAGACCTTGCGTTTCCTCGAAGTTAACGCGGCGGCCATCGACCAATATGGGTTTTCGCGCGAAGAGTTTCTCGCCATGGGCGCGATGGACATACGGCCTTCCGAGGACGTCCCACGCCTCCTGGAATCCGTACGAGAGACCGGAGGCCCTGTCGCATCCAAGGGTCATTGGCGGCATCGCCGGAAGACCGGTGAAATCTTCGATGTGGAAGTAACGGGGCAATCCATTCCATTCGCCGGTCATGACGCGATTCTGGCGGTCGCACAGGATATCAGTGCGCGCAAGGCCGCGGAGGAAAAGGTGGCCGAGCGTACGGCGTACCTGCAGGCATTGACGCAAAACAATCCGCTGGGCATCGTCACCGTAGACGCGGAACGCCGAGTCCAGATGTGCAATCCCGTTTTCGAGCGACTCTTTGGTTATTCCTTGGCCGAGATTCGCGGCAAAACGCTCGAATCATTCCTGGCGCCTCTCGGTCAAGAGACCGAAATGGCCAGGATGATTGGCCGGGCGGAATCCGGGGAGGTCGTGCGCGCAACGTCGAAACGGCGCCGGCGAGACGGCTCGTTGGTGGATGTGCGGATTCTTGGAGTGCCACTGGTTGTCAACGGGAAGGGGATGGGCAGTTTCGGCATGTATGAGGACATCACGGAAAGGACCCGTGCCGAGGAGGCCCGGCAGCTCGCGGAAGAGAAATACCGCAGAATTTTCGACAATGCGGTCGAAGGATTTTTCGAATCGACGCCGGCAGGACGGTTTGTGACCGTGAACCCCGCGATGGCGCGTATCGCCGGCTATTCTTCGCCTGAGGAGATGATCAGCGAAGTCCATGACATCGGCAAGCAACTTTATGTGGAGCCCGAGGCCCGAAAAGATGTTAAGCGGAAGCTCGAAGAGGATGGCGTTCTGGAGGGTTACGAGTGCCACATGCTCCGCAAGGACGGCAGCAAGATCTGGGTTTCGCTGAACACCCGGGCCTTGCGCGACGCCAGCGGCAAGATCGTCACCCACGATGGGACGGCCGTCGACACTACGGAGCGCAAACGGTCCGATCTCGAGCGGCAGGTCACGGCGGAAATCATGCATGCCATGGGCGTGACGGACAATTTGGACGACCTGCTCCGTCTGATCCACGGAGCGCTCAGCAAGGTAGTTGCGGCTGACAACTGCTTCGTTGCACTCTTTGATCTGTCGTCCGGAATGATCAGCTTTCCGTTTTTCGTCGACAAACACGATGCTCGTCCGCCGTCCCAAAAAATGGGCCGGGGTGGCGCTTCATATGTTTTTCGCACTGGCCAGCCGATGCTGATCTCCGCGGAACGGTATCAACAGCTTATTGCGAGCGGTGAAGTAGAGTTGCGCGGCACGCCGGCGCGGTCCTGGCTCGGAGTTCCCTTGCGGACTCCGGCGGGGAAGATTGGAGTCCTGACCGTACGGGACTATGAGCGCGATAACGCGTACACCCAACGCGACATCGAATTCCTTATGTCCGTCGGCGGACAAATCGCTCTGGCGATCGAGCGCAAGCGCGCCGAAGAAGCCCTGCGCGCCAACGAAGCCCGCTTGCGTGTTCTGATCGAACAATTGCCCGCCGTCCTGTGGACGGCCGACAAGGATCTCCGCTTCACTTCCGTGCTTGGCGCGGGCCTGGCGCGGCTGGGTCTCAAACAGAATCAGCTCGTCGGCATGACTCTGTCCGAATACTTCGAGACTTCCGACCGGACGTTCGTTCCCATCGCCGCGCACCATCGCGCCGTCGCCGGCGAGCCCGTAACGTTCCATTTGGAATGGAAGGGCGGCTCGTATGCTTGCCACGTCGAGCCCCTTCGAGACTCGGCGGGAGAGATGCAGGGGGCCATTTGCATGGCACTCGACGTCACCGACCGCAAGCAGCTCGAGGAGCAGTTCCGACAGGCCCAGAAGATGGAAGCCGTCGGCCGCCTGGCCGGAGGAATCGCGCACGATTTCAACAATTTGCTCATGGTAATCCAAGGTTACGCCGACTTGCTGGTCGACAGGCTGCCCGCAGGAGATTCGTTGCGGCGCAACGCGGAACAGATCCAAACTGCCGCCCAGCGCGCATCGTCGCTCACACGGCAACTCCTCGCCTTCAGCCGTAAACAGATCATGGAGCCGAAGGTTCTCAACATCCAGGCGGTCGTGGCGGAGATGGAGAAGATGCTGCGCCGGCTGATCGGCGAGGACGTCGATCTTGAGATCTCGTACGCGCCGGACCTCGGACTTGTGAAGGCTGACCGCAGCCAGATCGAACAAGTCATCATGAATCTGGCCGTGAACGCCCGGGACGCGATGCCGAACGGCGGGCGCCTCACCATCGAGACTTCCAATGTCGAATTCGACACTTCTCGCTCGCATCTGCCCGTGGTGCTGGCGCCGGGGAAATACGTGATGCTCGCCGTCACCGACAACGGCTCCGGCATGGATGCCGAGACGCAAGCCCACATCTTTGAGCCCTTCTTCACGACTAAAGAACAGGGTAAGGGAACGGGCCTCGGCCTGGCGACCGTCTACGGCGTCGTCAAGCAGAGCGGCGGTTATGTGTGGGTGTACAGCGAGCCGGGGCAAGGAACCACGTTCAAGATCTATCTCCCCAGGATCGAGGAGGAAGTGACGCTCGAAAGTCGCGACAGCCGCGTTGGTTCGAGTTCTGTGCCGCGCGGTTCGGAAGTTGTTCTTTTGGTCGAAGACGAGAAGGGAGTTCGCGAACTGGCGCGCCAATATCTCGAAATAAGCGGGTATACGGTGATCGAAGCTGAGAACGGCCACACGGCCCTCGAATTGGCCGCCATGCACGTTGGGCGGATCCATCTGCTGATGACGGACATCGTGATGCCCGGCATCAGCGGGCGGGAACTGGCCGACCGCGTCGCGAGCATCCGCCCTGGGATCAAGGTCCTTTACATGTCCGGCTATACCGAACAGGCGGTCCTGCACCAAGGAATTCTCCAAACCGATGCGGTGCTTCTCCAGAAGCCTTTCAGCCTGGCGAAACTCGCGACCAAGCTGCACGAGATCCTCGCCCCGCAACCTGTCCAGAGCGGAACACCTGCGCGCTAGCGAGCCACTAATCTCCGGACTCGCCCCTCTCCAATTTCCAGCCCATCGCCTCGTCGGGCAGACTCCCAACTCCCTTGGCGACAAGGAGTTGCGTCGTGACGAGCCGCGCCAAACGGCGGTATCACTAGTCTTGGCGACGCACGTGCTTTCTCATGTGTGGACGCAGGGCAAGAAGTTCCGGGCAGCTGGTTGGAACAGAAACAAGGGCAAAGGGGAAATCATGGAAGCCACAACGCAGGTTCGGACCTTTCATTCTGAGATGAGCGAGGAATGCACTGCCGAGCATCGGCTGTGGACGGCGGTCATCACTCGCGCCGTGGAAGATTGGCGCATCGGGACGTTGCGCGCGCGGCGCGACGCGCAGCGATTCCTCTTCGAAGACGACAACGACTTCAGCCGCGTCTGCGCCGGTGCTGGTCTTGACCCCAGCAGCTTGCGCGCCCAACTGCTGAGGATCGGCCGCAAGGTGGAGATGAACGGTCCCTGGGCCCGCCCGCTCGCGGCCTGAACCGCGCGTTCGCGCCAACGATCCCATCCGCGGCAAGAATCGTCCGGCCTTCCGGCTTCGGCTGTCGTAGAATCCTTCCGCCAGCGCATCGCGTAAATGATGACTCTCTCCTCGACCGACACCGTTTGTCCGGAAAAACGGCTGCTCGTCTACTGCGCGCGGACGCGGATGGAGCCGGCCATCGCGGATGAGATTCGCGCACTGGTCGGCTGTCCTCTGGATTGGGATTATCTGCTCGCCCAAGCCGCCGAAAATTCTCTGACGCCTCTCCTTGCCCGGAATCTTTCGGGCTCAGCGGCCGGGATTGTCCCGCCCGACCAGATGAAACGGCTGACGGATGCGACGCGCGCGAACACCGCGCGTTGCCTGATCCTGATCGCGGAGCTGATCAAGATCATGAATCTTTTCCGGTCGGAGGGGATTGCCGCGATTCCCTACAAAGGCCCGGTCATCGCCGCGCAAGCCTATGGCGACGTGACGCTGCGCGAATTCGAAGATCTCGACATCGTCTTGCGTCAGCGCGACATGGCGAAAGCAAACGATATCGTAACCAGCCTCGGCTATGCCCCGAAATTTCCATGGATTCTCTCGCCCGGCGCCGCCTCATCGCTCGTGCCCATTTCGAGTATAACTACCGCGAAGAATCGCGCCGCATGATGGTGGAGCTTCACACGGAAGTAACTCTGCGCCATTTCCCCGTACCTCCGGATGTCGATGACCTGGCTCGCCGCCTGGTTCCAGTCGCGCTCAGCGGCCACGACGTCCGGACGTTTGCGCCGGAAGATGCGCTTCCGATGCTATGCATCCACGGATCGAAGGACTTCTGGGAAAGGATTTCCTGGATTGCAGACATCGCGGAGCTGGTGCAAGCATACCCGCAGCTCGATTGGGACATGGTTTTCCGCCGCGCCGAATCCTGGCACGCGCAGCGCATGCTTCATCTCGGGCTGGCGCTCGCCGCCGGGCTTCTGGATGCCTCGCCGCCCGAGGAAATTCTCTCGCGCGTGCGCAGAGATCGTGTCGCGGGGGACGTGGCATCCGGAGTGATACAGAGGCTCTTGAGCCGCGAACAGCGCACGCTTGATGCGGCCGAACGCTTCCGCTTTCGCCGCCGCATGATCCAGGGCGCTTTCGCCGGATGGCGCTATTCGATACGTCTCGCCGTGATCCCCGCGGAAGAAGACTGGTTGATGGTGCGCCTGCCGCGTCCGCTCGCGCCACTCAATGTGGCGCTGCGACCGCTCCGGCTTCTGCGCAAGTACGGTTTGAGCGGCGGACGGGTTGAGGGGCCACCAGCCTGAGGGGGTCCTGAGAGGTCGGAGAATTCAGGGACGAACGATCATCACTTCAGTGGACTTCACGAGCGCCGCAGCCTTGTCTCCTACTTTCAGGCGCATCTCGCGAACCGCATCGGCGGTGATGATCGACGTGATGTGCTGTCCGCCGATCGACAGAGTCACCTGGGCGATCAACCCGCTGACTTTGATCTCGGTGACGCGGCCCATGAGCTGGTTGCGCCCGCTGATCCTGCGAAAGTTCGTCCGGCGCTCGCTCACGTCCCCCTGTTCCGAGGCCCGGTAGAGGAACTTGTCCACTTCCTTCTCGGGGACGCGGTGGTGGCCTCCCGCCGTCTTCACCGTGCGTATCTTTTCCTTGTAGATCCATTGCTTCAGGGTCGGGTAGCTGATGCCCAGCACCTGCGCTGCTTCGCGGGGTGTAAATAGCTTCATGCTCTGCCTGCCGAATGGAGAATATATGCGGTTCGCAGCTTGTCATTTCAAAGCTGGTTTGTAAAGCAGCGCGGAGTCGTTCGCCCCGGGTCGACGGCGGCTCCGTGGCTAGTCTCTGATCTGTAACAAAGGCGCCCCGGCGCTCGTGACGTTTCGCAGGAAACTTGGCCCGCCAGCCGGATCGTGCGGTAAGATCGGAATTCGATGGTCAGGAGGAGTTCATGAGCTTAACCGCGAAATCGACTGCCGCCACCAAGGAAGACACGCGAACCGAAAATCCCCTCAAAGCGCTGATACGCTTCGGGCAGGCCGTATGGCTCGACTACATCCGCCGCGATCTGATGTCATCGGGCGAACTCGCACGCCTGATTGAAGAAGACGGCCTGCGCGGCATGACCTCCAACCCCGCGATTTTCGAGAAGGCCATCGCGGGCAGTGCGGACTACACGCAGACCCTCGAAGAGCTGGCGAAGCGGAAAGATCTCGACGCCAAGGGAATCTACGAGCAAATCGCGATTCGCGATATTCAGGACGCGGCCGATGCGCTTCGCCGCGTCTACGACCAGACGAAGCGCCGCGACGGCTACGTCAGCCTCGAGGTTTCGCCCTATCTCGCGCATAAGACCCAGGAAACCATCGACGAAGCGCGCCGCCTCTGGAAGGCTGTTGCGCGCGACAACGTCATGATCAAGGTTCCCGGCACACCCGAGGGGATCCCCGCGATCCGCGACCTGATCGGCCGGGGCATCAACGTCAACGTCACGCTGCTTTTCGCGCAGGATGTTTATGAGACCGTTGCCGAGGCGTACATCGCCGGGTTGGAGGATTTCGCGAAGAGCGGAGGCGATGCGAGCCGCGTCGCCAGCGTGGCCAGCTTTTTCGTCAGCCGCATCGACACGCTGATCGATGGCAAGCTCGCGGATGTGATCAAGAGTTTGCCGCCCGGCTCGGACCCGTCTCTACTCCGCAGCCTTCAGGGCAAGGTTGCCATCGCGAACGCGAAGCTCACCTATCAGAGGTATAAGGAAATCTTCAGCGGTCCTCGCTGGCAGGCTCTCGCTGGGCGCGGCGCAACCACCCAGCGCGTGCTTTGGGCCAGCACCGGCACGAAGAACCCCGCCTACAGCGACATACTCTACGTCGAAGAGTTGATCGGCGCGGATACCGTCGATACGATTCCTCCTGCAACACTCGACGCGTTTCGCGATCACGGCAAGCCTCGCGCGAGCCTCGAAGAAGACATTCCCGGAGCGCGCAAGACGATGCTCGATCTCGGCCGCGCCGGAATCTCCATGAAAGCAGTCACAGATCAGCTCACCGACGACGGCGTCAAGTTGTTCGCCGACGCGTTCGACAAGCTCCTCGCCGCCGTCGAGAAGCAAGCGAAAAGCGCGACAGGCTCTTCCGCGGGCCGATGAGCGACCATTTGCCCGGAGTCCTCGCGCAAGCCGTGAAGGCCACGCTCGAGGATTGGAAAACCCACGACAAGGTCCAGCGCCTCTGCGCGCGCGATGCTTCGCTCTGGAGCAATACGGACGAAAGCAAATGGCTCGGCTGGCTCGGCATCGTCGAAGAACAGATTGCGGACCTCCAGCGTTTCCAGCGGATCGCCGAAGAAATTCGCGCGGCGGGATTCAAACAGGCCGTGCTTCTCGGCATGGGTGGATCGAGCCTGTGCGTCGAGGTCCTGAAATTCACCTTTGGAAACATCCCGGGCTATCCTGGATTCCTCGTTCTCGACTCGACCGATCCGGCGCAAATCAAGACCCTCGATGCAAAGCTCGATCTGGCGAAAACTGTTTTCATCGTTTCAAGCAAGTCCGGCAGCACGCTCGAGCCGAACATTTTCCAGCAGTACTTTTTCGAGCGCGTGAAGCAGATTGTCGGTGCAGCCGAAGTTGGAAAACGCTTCATCGCAATCACGGATCCCGGCTCGCACATGCAAAAAGTCGCGGAGGCCTCCGGCTTTCGCCACATCTTTTTCGGTTTGCCCACCATCGGTGGGCGCTATTCGGCGCTCTCGAATTTCGGCATGATTCCCGGCGCAATTCAGGGACTCGACATCGCAAAATTTCTCGATCGCACTCAAAAAATGGTCCGCGCGTGCGGCTCCTCCGTCCCTGCCGATCAGAATCCGGGCGTGATACTCGGCGCGACTCTCGGGACTCTCGCCAAGGGCGGGCGCGATAAGCTCACGATCTTCACGTCGCCCGGGATTTCGGATCTAGGCGCCTGGCTCGAGCAATTGATCGCCGAATCGACGGGCAAGGAAGGCCACGGAATCATTCCCGTGGACCGCGAGCGGATCGGCTCGCCGGATGTGTACGGCAACGATCGGGTCTTCGCGTATTTGCGCCTGGAATCCGCGCCCGATCCAAAACAAGATGCCGCGGTGGCAGCGCTGGAGAAGGCGGGCCAGCCCGTCATCCGCATTCCCGTTTCGGAAATCTACGATCTCGGCCAGGAATTCTTCCGCTGGGAGATCGCCACGGCGGTCGCGGGGTCCGTGATCGGGATCAACGCGTTCAATCAGCCCGACGTCGAAGCCAGCAAAATCGAAACGCGCAAGCTGACCGAGCAGTACGAGAAATCCGGATCGCTTCCGCCCGAGGCTCCTTTCTTTACCGGAAGCGGCGTGAAACTCTTCACCGATGAGAAGAACGCGGCGGCCCTGAAGCAAGCTGCCGGCAGCGATGCCACTCTCGCCGGTTATCTACGCGCGCATCTCAATCGTTTGCGTGCGGGCGACTATTTCGCCGTGCTCGGTTACATCCAGATGGACGACGCGCACGAATCGCGGCTTCAGTCGATCCGTCACGCCGTCCGCGACAAAAAGCGCGTCGCAACGTGTCTCGGCTTCGGCCCTCGCTTCCTGCACTCGACCGGCCAGGCCTACAAGGGCGGCCCGAATTCGGGAGTTTTTTTTCAGATCACCTGCGACGATGCGGCCGACCTGCCCGTGCCAGGTCAGAAATACACGTTCGGAGTCGTGAAGGCGGCCCAGGCGCGCGGCGATTTTCAGGTACTTGCTGAACGCAACCGCCGCGCCCTGCGCGTTCATCTCGGTGCCGACGTTGCCGCCGGCCTCGCCAAGCTTCAGCAGGCCGTCCAACAGGCGCTGTCCTGATAGCCGCGTTGGTAGCGCTGTCATTCCGAGCGCAGGGAGAAATCTCTCTTTGAAATACGTGCGACAGCGTTTCCAACCTAACTTGGGAGGCATCGGTGACGGACTCGGCTGATTCCGCGGTCCCGGCGGCAGGGGCGCCCGGCGCTCCGGCGGGCCCGTGCGCGATGGCTCTGTTTGGCGCGGGTGGCGACTTGACCAAGCGCAAGCTGATTCCCGCGATTTACAACCTCGCAAAAGGCAAGCTACTCCCAGAGCAGTTTGCAATCGTGGGCGTCTCGATCGAGTCGTTCTCGACCGAAGACTTCCGCACGCAAATGACCGAGAACATCAAGCAGTATTCGGAAGAAAGCGTGGACATGTCTTCGTGGGACTGGTTCGTCAAGCGCCTCTACTACATCCGCGGCGATTTCAAGGACCCCGAGCTGTACGTGAAACTGCGGGACGCCTTGGCCCAAGCGGACAAGGAGCAGGGCACGCAGGGCAATTACCTGTTTTATCTCGCCACGAGCCCGGTATTTTTCCCGATTGTGGTGGAACAACTCGGCGCGGCGGCCCTCACGAAGCAGGAAGATGGCAAATGGCGGCGGGTCGTAATCGAGAAGCCGTTTGGCCACGACCTTCCCTCCGCGGTGGCTCTGAACCATGCGGTCGGCCAGGTCGTCGAGGAAAGGCAGATTTACCGCATCGATCATTACCTTGGCAAAGAGACGGTTCAGAACATTCTCGCGTTCCGCTTTGCGAACGGCATCTTCGAGCCGGTGTGGAATCGCCGGTACGTGGATCACGTGCAGGTCACGGTTGCCGAAGAGCTCGGCGTCGAGCTGCGCGGCGGCTATTACGAAACCGCCGGCGCGCTCCGCGACATGGTGCCGAATCATATTTTCCAGTTGATCACGCTCACCGCAATGGAGCCTCCGATCGATTTCGACGCCGACGCGGTCCACGACGAGCAGACGAAGATTCTCCGTGCGATTCAGCCACTCAGCCCCGAAAGGGTTCTCGATCATGCCGTGCGCGGGCAGTATGGCGAAGGACTGATCGACGGCAAACGCGTCCCCGCCTATCGCAACGAGCCCCAGGTCGCGCGCGAGTCTCAGACGCCGACGTTCGTCGCGATGGCTCTGCACATCGACAACTGGCGCTGGGCCGACGTGCCTTTCTATCTCCGCACCGGCAAACGCATGGCCGCGCGCTCGACGCAGATCGTGATTCGTTTCCGGCGTCCGCCGTTCGTCCTTTTCCGCAAGACTTCCGTCGACAAAATCACGCCGAACGAGCTCGTCATCAACATTCAGCCGAATGAGGGCATCTCGCTCAGCTTCGAAGCGAAAGTTCCCGGGCCGGTCGTCCGCCTTGGCGCCGTGAATATGGATTTCCAATATTCGGACTACTTTGGCACGCGGCCATCGACGGGGTATGAAACCCTGATCTACGACTGCATGATGGGCGACCCGACGCTTTTCCAGCGCGCTGATATGGTCGAGGCCGCGTGGACCGTGGTCCAGCCGATCCTCGACGTTTGGAAGGCGCTTCCCCAGCGAGATTTCCCGAACTACGCCGCCGGCACCTGGGGACCGTCGCAGGCTGGCGAGCTTCTCAAGCGCGAAGGCCGCGAATGGCGCGATCCGACCCGCAACAACGCCCCGCACCACGCCGCGCTGGCCTGACCGTGGCTTTGGTTCTGGCCCGGCGCGCCCTTTTTGCTATAATTCCCGGCACTGGAACACTAGTATAGGGACGGACGGCGACCGCCCAAGCAGAGGGCCACCCAGGAATCCATGGACTTTGACCACCTCATCACTTTTCTCGAGATTGCCAAGCAGGGGAGCTTTTCGCGCGCGGGCCAGAAGCTCTATCGCTCGCAGCCGGCGGTGAGCGCGCAGATCCGCCAGCTCGAGCAGGAGTACGGCCAGAAGCTGTTCGACCGCGTCGGGAAGTCCGTGCGGCTCACGGTTGCCGGCGAAACGCTGCTCGAATACGCGGGGCGCATGCTGACGCTGCGCAACGAATCGTTGCGCGCCGTGGCGGACCAGTCGAGCACGCCACACGGCACCCTCGCCATCGGCGCGAACGAGGCAACCTGCCTCTACGTGCTACCGGACATCTTCGCCGAATACAACCGGCGCTTTCCCGGCGTGCAGATCAGCATCTACCGGAATTTCAGCCACAAGGTTCTCGAAAAAGTGGAAGACGGCACGGTGGACGTCGGCATCGTGACGCTGCCGGTGAAGTCGCCGAGCCTCAAGGTGCACTCCATTTTTCGGGATCGTTTGGTGTTGATGTGCAGCCCGTCGAATCCTCTGGCATCCTACAAGAGCGTGCGTACGGCCGACGTTGCCGAGCAGCCCTTGATCTTCCCGAAAATGGGCTTCACGCGTCAGGTGCTCGACAAGCAGTTTCGTCCGTTCCGGTCGCGTCTCCGGGTCACGATGGAGCTGGCGAGCGTCGGCATGATCAAGCGCTTCGTGGCCGCCGGACTCGGCGTTTCCGTGATCAGCGAAGGTTTCGCGCAGGACGAAGTTCGCGCCGGTCAGGCGAAGCTGATCCCGATTTCCGACATGGAAGTGTGGCGCGAGTTGGGGTTGGTTTACCGACGCGACCGCACGCTGCCGCGCGCGGCCTCCGCCTTCGTCACGCTCGTGCGCCAGGGCGTCGGCTCGGCGTCCGGCGATCATCACGCGGAAAGCGGCCGCCTCGCGCACCGCCGCTAGCGGCCGACACGAACAGACTCGATCCTCGATTACTTGACTCGCTTCGCGACCAGATCCTCTTTTGCGGCGCCGGCAACGTCGCGAGTGAACTTAATCTCGTCTCCCGAAACCTTCCCGGTATAGGTAATCACCAGCTTCTGGCCCTGATAATCCAGGTTTTCGACGAATGAAACGTCGTCGCCCTTGACTACGCCGTTCTGTATGTCAGATGTTCCGTTGTCGGACTTCGCGGTGCCGGTGAGCTTTTCACCGTCGACCTTGAACGTGTATACGTAATGCTGCTCGCCGACCTGAGTGTTGAACGTCGCCGTCCACTGGCCGCTGATATCCGCAGCGTATGCGGACAATGCAACGCCCGCCACAAAAATCAACAGAGCGACCGCCCTTCGAAGCCTCATCGGATGATTCTCCTTTCAGAATTTTCGGCAGAGGACATCCACCAATACGCTCCCTTGTAGACCCGCCCCGGTCGGTTGTCAATTTTGTTGTGGCCGCGACGCCCCGACCCTGTCGTCATTTGCGCCCCGATCAACTAAACGCGCCGTGTGCGCTGAATCGATGTAATATCAGATCACGCCCCGAATGCAGACTGCTCGACGGCCGCTTGCCTCGGCTTGGGAGGATCGATATGGCGCAGACAACACAGAGCACGCTCGGCAGCTCGTTGCAAACAGTTTTGAATCCTCAGGGCCAACCCACAGGCGCGTTCGAGCCATTGTCCATGGCTCCGCGGCTCGACTCCCTCAATGGCAAGACCGTATACCTTGTCGATGTGGGATTTGCGGGAGGGTACGAGTTCCTGGAAGAGTTGCGTGCCTGGTTCTCCCGAAACATGCCCGCCGTGGAAACGATACTCCGCCGGAAACAAGGCAACATGTTCTTGGACGATCCCGAGCTGTGGGCCGAGGTGAAGGGCAAAGGACACGCCGTCATCTTCGGCGTCGGCGGTTGAGACGGCTGTTCGGCGAGTGTCGCCGAGCACTGTAGGAAACTGGAACACGCCTTCGGAATCCCCACGGCTCCCATCACCACAGCTAGGTTCGCTGACTACATGGAGCGCGATTCGCGCAATCACGGCATGAACCTGCGCTTCAGCTTCACTCCTTATCCGGTCGTCGGAATGTCCCGACCGGTACTGCGGCGCTACATCGAAGGTCAAGATCCCATCTCGGGGAAGCCGCTCGTGCCTGAATTGCTCGAGGCGCTGACAAAGCCTCTGGCGGACCAGGAAAAGAACGCGGAGCGGGTCGAGAGGCCCGCGCGGCCGAGACTCCTGGAACCGGACACCGAGGACAATCTGCAGCGCTTGTTCCTCGAAAACGGCTGGACGGACGGCTTGCCCATCGTCCTTCCCACCCACGAACGCGTTGCCGAAATGCTCCTGGGAACGAGCCACGCCCCCGATGAAGTGGTGGGCCGGATGACGGTCACGACCACGCAGGAGAGAATCGAGTACACGGTCGAGAAAGTTGCAGTGAACGCCGTCATGGCCGGCGCCCGTCCCGAGCATTTCCCCGTGATTCTGGCCATCGCCGCCACTCAGGAACCCGCCTTTCCGAGTTCGACAACCTCTTTTGCGAGGATGGTCGTTGTCAACGGGCCGATTCGCGACGAAATCGGCATGAATTCGGGAGTCGGGGCGTTGAGCCCGTTCAATTTCGCTAATTCGGTCATCGGACGCGCCTGGACGTTGATGTCCATCAATTTGGCGGATTCTCGCCTGGGCGAGACCTTCATGGGTTCGCAGGGTCACAACCTCAACTACAACAATATGTGCTGCGCCGAGAACGAGGAGAAAAGCGTCTGGGAACCCTTTCACGTGCAGAAAGGTTTCAAACCTGAAGAGAGCGTCATCAGCTTGTTCCGGGGATGGAGCGTCATCAACAGCATGGGCGCCGCGAATGCGGTCCGGCCCGCCAGCGAAGAGACGGTCATCATGCTGAAGGCGTTTCCCGCGCTCCGTTCGGCAGCCACTCTGGTGATGGATCCACTCGTGGCCAAGGGCCTGAAGGACCAAGGCTTCAAAACAAAGCAGGATTTCAGCCGCTGGCTTTCGGAAAACGTGAAAATACCAGCCGAACAGTACTGGGGCGCCGACATCATCTACGCTTTTGTCGCTCCGCTCGCCCGGCAAGGCATCGAGCCCTTCGCGTCATGGTCCAAGTTGCCCAAGGATGCACCGATCGCGCCGTATCACGATCCCAGGCAGATCAATATCCTGGTCGTCGGCGGGGAAACGAACCCGCTCTGGTTGACAACGGATTTTGTTTACACCCAGAGCTCGTCCGTGGATAAGTGGCGGCCGAAGGGCGGAATTCGCCGCGACGCCCGGTCGATCCGAATGCCCGCCGCCGTCGCATGCAGCGACGGAACCTGCGGCATCGGGTAGCGCACACGATTCGCCGCAGTTCGCAGCGCGACGGAGTCTCTGAAACCTCTTGTGGCGGAGTTATTGCGGCTTGCGGAGAGGTTTGTAGATTTCGTTCGCGGCGTCGAATTCCTGCGGAGTTCCTTCGTTTGCAGTGCCGGCAGAGCTTTTTCCACTTACGGAGTCGTTTCGGCGTAGTCGCGTTCATCCTGTGAGACGATGCGCGCCCGGGCCTTTTCGAGGGCCTCCGTCAACTGCCGCGCCAGCACGCGGGACCGCGGCTCGTACACCAGAGCGCCATGATGACCGGGCGTCTCGTAGATTTCGAGGTTGCTCGCAATCGGTCCCCAGCCGAGCGTCGGGTCGGCAACGATGCCCCGTGGCTGGTTGGAGGCTCGGAACAGAGTGACGGCGAAGCTGTCGTCCGGTTTGGCAGTATAGTCACGCGCCGCCCAGCGCCCGGCGGCGTTCGCGCTCCGCACGGAATCCGGCCAGAACATCCGGTCAATCCTTTGTTTGACGGCGTTGCGGATACCGTTCTTTCGTTGCCGCAGGTTGTGACGCGTGGCGTGCGAGAATCGGTGTGTCTTGACCTGCAAATAAGTGAGCCGTTCGCCCGGGGGCGTGACCACGAAGTTTTCCCAATGCAGTTCGAATCGCATGCGGTTCCGATCCCAGAACCTCTGCCACTTGGTGGTGGTCGATAACAACTTCGGATAACCGGGCCCGCGCGTATCGAAGAGTCCGACAAAAGCGACCTGTTCTCCAAGCGCGGTGAGCTGACGTGCGATTTCATAGGCGACCAGCCCGCCGAAAGAGGAGCCGGCCAGGTAATACGGTCCGCTCGGCTGAAACACGCGGATTTCGCCGAGATAGATTTCGGCCATCTGTTCCACGTTCAGGTTCCGCCGGGGCCGCTTTCCGCTGAGGCCGACCGCCTGAATGCCGTACAGCGGTTGATCCGGATCGATGTAGCGCACCAGTCCGTAGTAGCTGAGGACATTTCCGCCGACCCCATGAACACAGAAGAGCGGAGGCTTGGAGCCACTCGGCTTGATAGCCACCAGGCACTCCCAGGGCGACTCGTACCGCTCGCACTGAATCACGGCGGCCAGAGTTTCGATGGTGGGGGCGTTTAGCAGCGTCGCCAGAGGAAGCGACCGCCCGGTCAGCTTCTCGATCTGTGCGAACAGGAGGGCGGCGGTCGACGAATCGCCGCCGAGCTCGAAATAGTTATCCTGGATGCTGACGCGGTCGAGCCGCAGAAACTTCTTCCACAGCAGGGCGAGCTGCTGCTCCAATTCGGTTCGCGGAGCCAAATAGACTGCGTCTGCTTTGGCGCGCGCGGCCGCCGGCTCCCCGGGAACTCCCAGGTTGAGGCGCCCGGCCAGTCCGATTCTCTGCGGTTTGCCGGTTGGCCCTTTCGGGATTTCGGAGGCAAAGACGATCTCGCGTGGCACTTTGAAATCGGCGAGCCGGGTTGCTAGAAAATTGCGAAGATCCGCGTCATTGACGCGGGCGTTCTCCGCCAAGACCACGGCGGCGGCCACGTCTTCACCCAGACGCGGGTCAGGCAGCGCGAACGCCACGGCAGCAGCGACGGCGGGATGATCCATCAGTGCTTCATCGATTTCGCGAGGCGAGATTTTCTCGCCACCGCGATTGATCATCTCCTTGGTGCGCCCGCTGATAAACAGATATCCGTCGCGATCCTGATGACCCAGGTCCCCGGTACGAAACCACCCGTCCACAAAGGCGTCGCGGTTGGCCTCCGGATGATTGTCGTAGCCGCGGGTCACGCTTGCTCCGCGAATCACGATTTCCCCGGTCTGCTCTCTATTCAGGAGTTTCCCGGCTTCGTCCATGATGCCGACTTCGATCCCCGTAGGGATTCCGACGGAGCCCGGTTTGCGCACCGCCGGCGGCAGCGGGTTGCACGTCATTTGGTGCGAAGCTTCGGTCATCCCGTACGCCTCGACGACGGGTACGCGAAAGACCTCTTCGAGCGCACCCATGACCTGCGGTGGGAGCGCCGAAGAGCATGATCGGATGAAATGCAAGCGCGAACGCGAAACCGCATTGGGGTATCGGCGGGACTGTTTAAGGATGGCCTGGTGCATTGTGGGAACCGCCGTATACCACGTCGGCCTGAATTCCAAGAACCAATCGAAGAAGCGGGGCGCCTCGAATCCGGGCGTGCACACGACGCTCGCTCCCGATGCGATCGAGGACAACAGGCAGCCGATCAGCCCGTGCACGTGGAACAGCGGCATGATGTTCAGGGCGCGGTCCGCGGGGCCGAGTTCGAGCGAGCGCCGAATGTTTTCGGCCGATTGCCAGAGGCTGGATTGCGTGAGGGGCACGATCTTGGGCCGCGAGGTAGTTCCCGAAGTGTGAAGGACCAGGGCAATATCCGAAGGTTCGGCAAAAGTGGCGATCGCGCTGGCCGGCGCGGGAACCTCCAGCGTGGAAACACCCGCTGGAGAATCCGGAGACGGACGCAGTTCGATCACCGCAATGCCGAGGGAGCGCGCCAAATTGCGGGCCGGAGAATCCAAATCCGCTGAAATCACCAGAGCTTTCGGCTTGAGATCCTGAAGATAGAACTCGAACTCGGCGGCGCGGTATGCCGGATTGAGCGGAGCGCACGTGGCGCCGGCGGCAACCGACAGAAATACCGTCGCCGCCTCCGGACCGTTCGGAACCACAGTGGCGACCCGGTCACTGCGTCCGATTCCGAGGCCGTTCAGTGTCGATACGGTACGATTGACGAGACAAAGCAAGCCCTCGTACGCGAAAGCGCGGCGCCCTGGAGCGAGGATTGCGGCGGAATCCCGATGAGCATGAGCTTGATTCGCTAGAAGAGCAAATACGGTTTCGCCGGAGTAATTGTTCTTCACCGGGATTTCCATTTTTGCTCCCGATGCTAATTAGGATATAGGCCCAATCGCCTTGCGTGGGACCTTTCCCCTGCGATGTTTCCTTGCCGTCACTCCTAGCCTGCGTCCGGAACAGTACTTCCGCCCGTCCGAACGAACCCAAAACTCCTAACTCCTGTCTTTTCCGACCATTCCACGAACACCTCTCCTCCTCCGCGCCTGCTCTTCGACCCGGTCTCACGTCAATCCTCTTGTGGTCGCGATGGGATTACTGCGGCTTGCGAAGAAGCTTGTAGATTTCGTTCGCGGCGTCGAATTCCTGCGCGAGTTCCTTGCTCGCGAGGCGCGTGCGCAGATGTTCGATGGCCTGGGCGAGGCGATCGAGCGCGCGCGAGGCATTGTCGGTGTTCGTGAGCAGGATGTCGCGCCACACGCTGTACGGACTTCCCGCCAGTCGCAGCATGTCCTGAAGCCCGGGCCCCGCAAGCGTGAGCGGCATGCCCGTTTCGTCGGTCTCGTCCTGCACCACGCGCGCGAGCGCAATCGAAAGAAGCTGCGGCAGGTGCGAGACGATGCCGACGGCCCAATCGTGCGTGTCGGCGTCGGTCCACACCGGCCGCGCGCCGATTGCGAGAACGATTTGCGCGAAATCCTTCACGCGGGGGTCGGGATCGTTTTCGCGGCCGATCAGGGCATAGGTTGCTTCGCGGAAGAGTCCCGCGTCCGCGTTTTCGACGCCGGACTTTTCCTTGCCCGCCATGGGATGCGCGCCGAGAAACCGCGCGCCGCTGCGAAAGTGTTGCTGGGCGGCCCGGCAGATCGCGGATTTCGTGCTGCCGGCGTCGGTGACGAGCGCGTGCGGCTCTGCGGACGCCGCAATCGTACCGAGTGCATCGATCGTCGCGCCGATGGGCAGCGCGACGTACACCAGATCGGCGCTGCGCACCGCGGTCGCGAGATCGGCGGTGGCTTCCCGCACGACCCCGAGCGCACGAGCTCGCTCGGCTGAGCCGCCGCGGCTGTAGCCCATTAGTGAGATATCGGGAAAATGTTTTCGCAGAGCGAGCGCGAACGATCCGCCGATCAAACCCGTGCCGATGATCGCCACGCGGCGAAAGGGAACTGTGCTGGCCATGGCTACGCCGCGCCGTTTGTCATCTGTGCTGCGTCACTTCTTGCCACGGGCCGCCGCGGTCGATTCCGGCTTGATCCATGACATCTGCGCGCGCAGCTCTTTTCCAACGTTCTCGATCGGATGGTTTTTGTCGCGTTCGAGGAGCTTCGTGTACTGCGGGCGCCCTGCCTGATTTTCGAGCACCCATTCTTTCGCGAACTGGCCGGTTTGGATCTCTTCCAGAATTTTCTTCATCGTCTCCCGGACGTGCTCGTCGATGACGCGATTCCCGCGGGTGAGGTCACCGTATTTCGCGGTCTCGCTGACGAACTTGTGCATTTCGGCGATGCCGCCTTCGTAGATGAGGTCCACGATCAGCTTGAGCTCGTGCAGGCACTCGAAGTAAGCCGATTCGGGCTGGTAGCCGGCCTGGACCAGCGTCTCCCAGCCCGCCTGAATCAGCGCCCGCGCGCCGCCGCAGAGAACGGCCTGTTCTCCGAAAAGGTCGGTTTCCGTCTCTTCGCTGAACGTGGTTTGAATCACGCCCGGGCGCGTTCCCCCGATGGCGTGCGCGTAGGCGAGAGTGCGGTCGAAGGCATGCCCGGAGGCATCCTGATGCACCGCGAGCAGGCAGGGCACGCCGCGGCCCGCTTCGTACTGCCGCCGGACGAGATTGCCCGGCCCCTTGGGAGCGACCATCGTCACGTCGACGCCCTTGGGTGCCGCGATCTGGCCGTAGTGAATATTGAAGCCGTGGGAGAAAAGCAACATCGAGCCGTCTCTCAAATTTGGCGCAACTTCATTCGTGTAGATGGCCGGCTGAGCCATGTCCGGCGCGAGCATCACGACGACGTCTGCGCCCTTCGAGGCGTCGATCGGCGCAGCCAGCTTCCAGCCATCCTGCTCCGCTTGCGTCCACGAGGCACCGCCCCGGCGCAGCCCCACCACGACATCCAGCTTGCTGTCGCGCAGATTCAGCGCGTGCGCGCGTCCCTGGCTGCCATAGCCGATCACCGCAATGCGCTTTCCTTCGAGAGCGCGCGGGTTTGCATCTTTTTCCCAGAACATCTTCGCCATGTGTTTTTCTCCTTAGAAATTTCGGAATTTTATGCGGCGCTCGTGATGGCCCCTTCGGACGCGGACGAAACGAGCTTCGCGTATTTCGCCATGACGCCGCTCGTGTAACGCGGCGCGGGCGCCTTCCACTGCGCGCGGCGCTCGTCGAGATCGGCCTCCACGTCGAGGCGTCTCGCGCGAACGTCGAGCGTGATCTTGTCGCCGTCGCGAACGAACGCGATCGGGCCTCCGTGGGCCGCCTCGGGTGCCACGTGCCCGACCATCAGGCCGTGGGTCGCGCCGCTGAAGCGTCCGTCGGTGATGAGCGCGATCGAATCGCTGAGCCCCTGGCCGACCAGCGCGCCCGTGACGGCAAGCATTTCGCGCATTCCTGGACCGCCCTTGGGGCCCTCGTAGCGAATCACAACCACATCACCCGGCTTGATCTTTTGCTGCTGCACGGCCTCAAAGCAGGACTCCTCCGAATCGAAAACTCGCGCGGGACCGCTGTGGAAGACTCTTTCGTGGCCGGAGAGCTTGACCACGCATCCCTCGGGCGCGAGCGAGCCCCGCAGAATCGCGAGGCCGCCTTCCTTTTTGATCGGATTCGAGAGCGGGCGGATCACCTGCTGCCCCGGAGTTTCGCGGGAGTCCCGTATTTCCTCGAACAGTTTTCTGCCCGAAGCCGTGATTCCGTCTTCGAGCAAGCCGGCTTCCTGCAATCGCTTCCCGAGCAGCCGCATGCCGCCTGCCGTGAACATGTCCGGCGCCGTGAAGCGGCCGCCGGGCTTCAGATCGGCGAGCACGGGAGTCTTCGCGAAAATTTTGTCGAATTCGTCGATCGTGAGCGGCACGCCGGCGTCGCGCGCGATCGCGAGCAGGTGCAGCACGGCGTTCGTCGAGCCGCCGGTCGCGGCGACGGATGCGATGGCGTTGCGGAGCGATGCCGCAGTGATGATCTGCTTCGGGCGGATGTCCTTGGCGTAGAGCTGCATCACCATTTTGCCGCAGTCGATGGCGGCCTTCGCTTTGTCCGGATGAATGGCGGGAATTTCGTTCGCGCCCATCGGCGAGATTCCGAGAAACGTAACCGCGGTGGCCATGGTGTTCGCGGTGAACTGGCCGCCGCACGCGCCGGCTCCCGGACACGCCACATTTTCGAGCTCGCACACGTCCTTTTCCGTCATTTTGCCAGTGGCATACGCGCCTGGGGCTTCGAACACGTCCTGAATGGTGACGTCGTGCCCGTGATAGTGGCCGGGCATGATCGATCCGCCGTAGAGCGAAAGCCCAGGGAGGTTGAGCCGCGCGAGGGCCATCACTGTGCCGGGAATCGTCTTGTCGCATCCGCAGATCGCCACCACCGCGTCGAAAGCGTGGGACCGCACGAACAGTTCGATCGAGTCCGCGATCACTTCGCGCGACACCAGCGAGCCTTTCATGCCCTCGGTGCCCATCGTGATTCCGTCGGAGATGACGATGGTGTTGCACTCGATGGGAGTGCCGCCCGCCGCGCGGATTCCTTCTCTGACCTTTTCAGCGATGCCGCGCAGATGGGAATTGCACGGCGTCACGTCCGACCAAGTATTCGCGATGGCCACGAGCGGCTTCGCCAGATCCGCGTCCGTCAGCCCCGTGGCTTTCAACATCGCCCGGGCGGGCGCCCGTGAGATTCCCTTCTTTATTTCGTCGCTGTGCATTGAACCTCGGCCTCTTCCGAGCGCAATAAAAAAGCCCCGCTACCTGTCGTCAGGCGCGGGGCGCATTCTCCCAAGCGTGACCTAGGAGGGCGGCCCCCACCCGATAACTACGTATACGGCGAAGTTAGTCGGCAGCGTCATAGAGTAACGTCTCACTTCGGAATCGACAATCGGTTTCCTTCGTTCCGAGCGGCGCTTCCTGCTTCATCTCCTGCGAATCCTCGGTCGCCCGAATAATATTAGGCGCGATTCTCGCGGATAAGTCAAATTTGCAATTCTTGCCGTCCGTATAAATTGAGGTTATAAACCTAGCGTACGATCGTCTTAAACCTGCCGTTAACGACCGGGTCGCGATCGTTCTCCGGGTCGCATTCATTCTCATCGATCATCCGGTCGAGGTCCGTAACGCGCTCGTAGGTGAGCGTCACCTCAATGGGCTTGCTCAGCGCGACCGGGTCTTCCGTCGTGAACTGGATCCGCATCTCATTGTGCTTCACCATGCGGATGCGCTCGACGAAGTGGAGTTGGTCGCTCATCGGCACAAAGAATCCAGAGAGCTCCGGCATGTATATCTGCTGTTTCGTCGCCACCGTGTCAACCACGAGCGTGTCGCCGTCCCTCGACGCTCCACTCCACGGGTGCGACTTGCGGATTGTTGGGGTCCGGTACGAGCACTTGAATCCAGCAGTGGGGATTGGTCCACTGGAACTCCTTCACCGTGCCGACGAGTGTAACCTGCTTAGCCGAATCGAACATGGCGCGGGAGTGGTGAGCAAATGCCGAGCTCGCCATCAGCATTGCGCCGATGAAGACCAGGGTGTTGAGCGCTCTGTTCATATAGGTGGCGACGCTCGCAAGATTATATTCGTTAGACCGGCCGCCGAGAAGGTTTTGTGAGAGCTGGACGCGGCTCACTCGTTCATCGAGGTGCGTATTTTGTGGCTTACCCTCGTGCCCCGTGCCCCAGGAATCCCTTGACGCATCCCGGTGCGTTCTGTAGACTTGGTTTTTAGTTCCGTGAGTCTCGAGAATCGAAAGGACGTTTGAGAGCGCGATGCAAGCGTATTTTAGCTATTTCGCCTTTACCTACCGCTTCTCCTTTACGGGGGAGCGGGCCGGCGAGACGCGCGCGGAGAAGTTGAGCAAGTAGAAGCCGCACAAAGTTTCGGGAACCGGGCCGCGACCTCCGAACGGGGACGCGGCCTTTTTTGTTGTTATGGCGGGATGCCGGAGAGGAAGCGCGAGGCATGAAGATAATCGACTGGCGAAGCAAAATCGATGCGATCGACACGGCCCTGCTGCACCTTCTGAACCTTCGCACCGAGCTGGCGCTCGAAGTCGGAAGGCTCAAAGCGGACGAGGGCGTTGCGCTCCGCGTCCCCGCGCGCGAGCAGGAAATCCTTTCTCGCATGAAAAGCTTGAACCCGGGCCCTCTCGCGATCGATTCCATCGCCAAAATCTATCAAGTGATACTCGATGAATCGATCCGCACGCAACAACAGCACGGCTACGCGAACTCGGCGCCCTTGGCGCCCGCGAAGCCGCTGCGGAAAAAGCCGGGCCGAAAATGAAGGTCGCGCGAAACGCGCGCGTGGCATTTCAAGGAGAGCGCGGCGCCTTCAGCGAAGAGGCGGCCGTGAAACTCCTCGGCGAAGAGATATCGCTCGTGCCGCGCCCGACGTTCGAGGCCGCGTTCAGCGCGATCGCCGACGGCGCGGCGGATTACATTCTCGCGCCGATCGAGAACAGCTTGGCGGGGCCGGTCCACCGGTCGTTCGACCTGCTCGTGGACAGCAAGCTGAACATTCTCGCGGAGGTGATCATCCCGATCGTGCACAACCTGATCGCGGTGCCGGGAGCCGAATTCGAGGAGATCAGCGTCGTCGAATCGCATCCGGTGGCGCTCGCGCAGTGCGAGCAGTTTTTCAGCGCGCACCCGCGCCTGAAGCGGATCGCGACCGAGGACACGGCAGGAAGCGTGCGTGACGTGGTGCGCTCGGGGGACCATACGCGCGCCGCCATCGCCAGCCGGCGCGCGGCCGAAACGTATGGCGGCGCAATCCTGCGCGAGCACCTTGAGGATAATCGCGAGAACTACACGCGATTCCTTCTGCTTTCGGAGTCAGCGGCGCCCGTCGAAGGCGCGGACAAGCTTTCGCTCGTTTTTCAGCTCGATCACCGGCCCGGTGCGTTGTACCACGCACTCGAGCCGTTCGCGCGGCGAAATCTGAACCTCATGAAGATCGAAAGCCGGCCGATGCACGGCCGGCCGTGGCAGTACCGGTTTTATTTGGACTTGCAGGCGTCGCGGCGCGATCCGGAAGTGGCCGCGGCGCTGCACGAATTGGAAGGCCTGGTCGTCGATCTGCGGATTCTCGGGTCGTATGTTTCCGCGCCGCGATCAGACAGCGCGAAATCTTAGCGATCAATTCTAATAAATGGCGAGGACTCGAAAATGATTTTCAACATGCTGGGCGAAGCAACCGACAAAGAAATCAACCACATCGTGGAGCGCATCAAGGAGTGTGGCTACGAGGCGCACCTGATTCGCGGCAAGGAGCGTACCGTGATCGGAGTCGTGGGCAACAGCAGCACGCGCCGTGAGGAACTCCTGGCGCTCAGTTCCGCACCGGGCGTGGAAGAGATCGTCCGGATTTCGCATCCCTACAAGCTGGCCGCGCGGAGCGTCCGTCCCGAGGGCACGGTGATTGACTTGGGCAGGGGCGTCATCATTGGTGGCAGGGAAGTGATCGTCGCTGCGGGGCCATGCGCGGTCGAATCGGCCGAGCAGATCACGGACATCGCCGCCAAGGTGGCGCAGGCGGGAGCGAAGCTCCTGCGCGGCGGCGCGTTCAAGCCGCGCTCTTCGCCATACAGCTTCCAGGGCCTCGGCGAAAAGGGCCTGAAGCTGATGCGCGACGCTGCGGACAAGAACAATCTGCTCGTGGTGAGCGAAGTGATGGACCCGTCGCAGATCGAGATCATGCTCCCTTACGTGGATGTGCTGCAAGTCGGCGCGCGCAACATGCAGAACTATCACCTTCTGCGGGGTCTCGGCGAAGTCGATAAGCCGGTCCTGCTGAAGCGCGGCATGTCCGGAACCCTCGAGGAGTTGCTGCTGAGCGCCGAATACATCATGGCCGGCGGCAATTACAAGGTGATCCTCTGCGAGCGCGGAATCCGTACGTTCGAGACGGCGCTGCGCAATACGCTCGACATCGCGGCCATTCCCGTGCTCAAGGGCCTTTCGCACCTGCCCGTGGTTGCGGATCCGTCGCATGGCACGGGGAAGCGCGACAAGGTCGCTCCGATGGCGCGTGCGGCCGTCGCCGCGGGCGCGGATGGCTTGCTGATCGAGGTCCATCCGGACCCCGAGCGCGCGCTATCCGACGGCGTGCAGTCGTTGTATCCCGATCAGTTCACGCAACTGATGAAAGAAATTCGCGCGATCGCTCCGGCGGTGGACCGGTTCGTTGCCTGATGGATTCGTTCGTTTTCAGGGCGCCGTGACGCCGAACCCGTATTTCCGGAAGATGGCGCTTGCTTGCGGGCCGGAGAGGAAATCTTCGAAGGCCTTTGCCGCCGCGGCGTTCTTCGACGCTTTGATCACCGCAACCGGATAGATCACCGGTGAGTGCGAATCGGCAGGCGCCTGAACCACCACCTTCACTTTGGCGGATGAAAGGGCGTCGGTCTTATACACGATGCCCGCGTCCACATCCCCCGTTTCCACGTACGTGAGCACCTGACGCACGTCCTTTGCGAGGACCGCTTTCGCGTTGACCTGGTCGTAGATTCCGAGGGACGTCAGAACATCCTGTGCGTATTTCCCCGCCGGGACGGTGACAGGTTCCCCGAGCGCGACCTTCTTCACCTTCGGCTTCAGCAGATCGCGAAAGCTCGTGATCCCCAGCGTCGAATCCCTCGGGACGATCAGTACAACCTCGTTGCGCAGCAAGTCCTTCCGCGTGCCTTCCAGCACAAGCCCCTTGGATTCGAGCGCGTCCATCTGCTTCGGCGCGGCCGAGAGAAAAACGCCCACAGGCGCACCCTGCTCGATCTGCAATTGCAGAGTTCCCGACGCGCCGTAGTTCATGGCGATGGAAACGCTGGGATTTGCCGTGGTGTACAGTTGCTTTGCCTCGTCGAGTGCGTCCTTCAGGCTGATCGCCGCCGAAACCGTGAGATCCGTCTTCGCCGCTTGCGGCGCTGGTCCAGCCGGGAAAACGGCCGCCGCGCCGAGCAGGAGGACCAGAAGTACGCCCAGGGCCGGGCGGATGGGAGCATTTCGCATTTCGCGATGATTTAATACGTTTTCGATCGTCACGTCAATGCTTTATTGATCGCTTCTGCGGATATTTTGCGCATGGCAACCCGTATTTCCGCGCGCCGGGATGGACCTGCATTCTCATTGACAGACTGAGCCAATGTAGACTAGATTGGTTCGGTATCCATATGAAGCTCGCGCTCCAAACCGCATGTTGTCTCTGTTGTAGCACTTCTATGTGTGCGTTGCCGGGGGCGCCGGGGTTCATGAGCTAAGTTCGCAATAAGACTGGACTTGAATTCATCCCGCCCTCGGAGGAAATCCGGGAGGCGGGTTTTTTTATGGCTGTCAGGGAGTACACATTGATCCTTCAGGACACGGACGACAAGGCTGAGTTGAGCGAACGCGTCGACCACCTGAAAATGCTCGAAGCCGAGAGTATTTTCATCCTGCGCGAAGCTGCGGCTGAATTCGCCCGCCCGGTGATGCTCTATTCGATCGGCAAGGACTCCTCGGTGATGCTGCGCCTGGCGCAGAAAGCCTTTTACCCGGGGAAAATTCCGTTCCCCTTGCTTCACGTGGATACGAGCTACAAGTTCCCGGAGATGATCGAATTCCGCGACTGGTACGCGAAGCACGTCGGCGCCGAGCTGATCGTGCACAAGAACCAGAAGGCTCTCGACGAAGGCGCGAACCCGTATGCGCTCGGCACGCAGAAGTGCTGTGGGCTGCTGAAAACGCGCTCCTTGCTCGACGCGCTTTCCGAGGGCGGATTCGACGCGGCCTTCGGCGGCGCGCGCCGCGACGAAGAGAAGTCGCGCGCCAAGGAACGCGTCTATTCGTTTCGCGACTCGCTCGGCCAGTGGGATCCGAAGAACCAGCGCCCCGAGCTTTGGAGCCTCTACAACGGGCGGCATCACAAGGGCGAAAGCATTCGCGTCTTTCCGCTTTCAAACTGGACCGAGCTCGACGTCTGGCTCTACATCCATGCGGAAAAGATTCCCATCGTGCCGCTCTATTTCGCGAAAGAGCGCGAGGCCGTCGTGCGCGGGAATTCGATCCTGCTCCTCCAGACCGGCGTGCATTTGCTTCCGGGCGAGAAAGCGCAGATGGTGAAGTGCCGCATGCGGTCGCTCGGATGCGTTCCGTGCACGGGCGCGATCCGTTCCGACGCGGACACGGTGCCGCAGATCATCGAAGAAATGCTCTCGTTCCGGCGATCCGAACGCGAGAATCGCGTCATCGACCACGACGAAGAAGGCTCGATGGAGCTCAAGAAACGCGAGGGATACTTCTGATGGCGACAGCTCCTGCTGAGCCTTCTCCCAAGACCACGGACTCGACCCCGCTGTTCAAATCGCAAACGAGCCTGCTGCGGTTCACGACGGCGGGCAGCGTGGACGACGGCAAATCGACCCTGATCGGCCGGTTGCTGTACGACAGCCAGGCTGTCCTCGAAGACCAGCTCGCCTCCGTGCAGAAGAGCAAGATCAACCGTGCCGCCGGACCGATCGATTTCTCGCTGCTCACCGACGGCCTGCGCGCCGAGCGCGAGCAGGGAATCACGATCGACGTCGCCTATCGCTACTTCACGACCCCCCGCCGCAAATTCATCATCGCGGATACGCCCGGCCACGAACAGTACACGCGCAACATGGCGACCGGCGCTTCGACTGCCGATGCCGCCATCGTCCTGATCGACGCGACGAAAGGCGTCCTGCGTCAGTCGCGCCGCCACGCCTATATCGCGAATCTGCTGGGCGTGCAGCACATCATCGCCGCGGTCAATAAAATGGACCTGGTCGCTTTTTCCGAAGAGGTTTTCGGGCGGATCTCCGAGGAGTTCCGGCAATTCGCCGAGCAGTTGCAGATTCGCGACGTCTACGCCGTGCCGGTCAGCGCTCTGGAGGGCGACAACGTCGTGCGCCGCAGCAAGCGCATGCCGTGGTTCGAAGGCCCCGCGCTGCTCGAATACCTCGAGTCGCTTCGGGTCGGTGATCACACGGCTTCCGGGCTGCTGCGCTTTCCGGTGCAGTACGTGATCCGGCCCGACGCCAGCTTCCGCGGGTTCGCGGGCCAGCTCGTGTCGGGCGAGTTGCGCGCCGGGACGAGCGTCGTGGCGCTGCCTTCCGGCGTGAAGACGCGCGTGCAATCGCTCGTGGCGTTCGAAGATGAAGTCGAAGTAGCGCGCCCGGGAAATGCGATCACGGTTACGCTCGAAGACGAAATCGACCTCAGCCGCGGCGACATGCTCGTCGCGGAGGAGCATCTGCCGTCTGCCGATACCGCGTTTCAGGCGACGCTCGTGTGGATGCATCCCGAGCCGCTCGATCCGCACAAGATCTACGTGATCAAGCACACTACGCGGACGGTGCGCGGCCGCGTGAACCACATTCGTTACCGGGTGGACGTCAACACGCTCGAGCACGTCCCAGCCAGCCGGCTCGACATGAACGAAATTGCCGCGGTCGATGTGAAGACCACGCTGCCGCTCTTCTTCGATCCCTACAAGACGAATCGCACGACCGGCAGCTTCATCCTCATCGACCCGCTGACGAACGTCACGGTCGGCGCCGGAGTGATCGAGCGCGCGGTTCCGAAGCATTCTTCGCGGTCGCACGCCGCCGATCGAAAGCGCAGCACGAAGGAAGAGCGTATTCTCCGGTTCGGCCATCCTTCGGCTGCGGTATGGGTCCAGGGGCGGCCTCACGTGGCCGAGCTTGTCGAGCGCCAGATGTTCGACGAAGGCTGGCACGTCCAGCTGGCGGGGCCGAACGATTTTCTCGCGCACGAGCTCGTCACCGTCGCGAAGGCCTACCGTCTTTCGGGAAACATCACGATCTTCTGCCCGCTCGACGACGGAACGAACCCGAAGGGCGTCGTTCGCGCCATCTATGGCCCCGAGTCGTTCTTCGCGGTGCGCATCACGGACGACACGGATGAAGAGGCGGTCGAACGCATCATGAAGGTCCTGCGGAAATGGCGGGACGCGCAATCGGACTCCGAGAAGAGGAAGTCATGAGCGAGCAGCTTCTGGCCGAAGAACTCGAAGCGCTTTCCGCTGACGCGCTGATCGACCGCCTGCTGGCCGAAAATAAAGGCCCG
>Ga0181521_10000788_pt1 | contig 39234 bp, 33 predicted proteins | sample PEATcosm2014_Bin_32_FD_119764 | JGI IMG/M metagenome (GOLD analysis project Ga0181521, IMG submission 119764) | Peatland microbial communities from MTU Mesocosm Facility, Houghton, MI, USA - PEATcosm2014_Bin02_60_metaG | ecosystem: Environmental > Terrestrial > Soil > Wetlands > Peat | place...
ACGGTCGTGGTGGTGGTCGTCGACGTCGTGGGCGAGGTGGTCGTCGTGCCGGCGGGGTTGAGCAATGCGTCGGCCTGCTGGATCACCTGCTCCATTGCGTCGATCTCGGTCTGATACTGGGCCAACGCGCTGGTTCCGCCGCTCGTCAATGCCGCCTGCGCCGCGGTGTAGTCGGCCTGGGCCTCCGCCAGGAGCGCCTTCACCTCCGCCTGAGTCGCCGCGGCCAGGCTCGACGACGACGAGGACGAACCGGCGGTGCCGGTCGGCGGCAGCGGGGCCTTCAACAGATCGGCCAGGGAGGCGCTCACCGTGGTCTCGATCTGCACGTCCGAGCCGAGCACCGTAATCACGTCGTTCAACTCAGGCAGGGGGTTGCTGGTGGACTCGACGTAGAGCGGGCGGACGTAGATGACGGCGTTGCCGACGGGCACCGGGAGGATGTTCCCGAGCAAGACGCTCGATCCGTGCTGGTCCAGAAGCGTGATATCCGAAGAGACGGTGCTGTTCTGTTGGATCTCGGACTCGGCGAGCGCCGGGCCGATGGTCTGGTCTCCGGGGGTCACGTAGACGTGCAGCTGCGGTCCGGCACCGGCGTCGTAGGTGCCGAAAATGAATGCCGAGAGGTTCTGGCTGCTTGCGCCGGCGTTGAAGGGCACATAGGCGTCGGAGATGTTGAACGACTGCTGGCTCTGCCCGGGCAACTGGAGGACCTGGTAGACGGGAGACATCGGCGTGATCGACCCGCTGATCGCCTGGTTCTGGGCGTTGGTCGTGATGGTGACGGATATCGGCTGCGACGGCGATCCAGCACCGGAGGTCGGCGAGAGGCTCCAGGCACCGTTGGCGTTGTAGAAGAGGCTCGACGAGAGGTGGTAACGGCCGTACAGGGAGGCTTGGACCGAGAAGAGGTCCTCGGGATAGCGCAGGTGTTGCTGGAGGGACTTGGGCATCGACGAGGCCGGGGTGAACATGCCCGGGAACGCCGACTCATAGGTGCGCAGGATCGGGTCGTTGTCCATGGCGTAGAAGGTCATGGAGCCCGTATAGGCGTTGATGACCAGCTTCACCGAGTTGCGCACGTAGTTGTAGCTCGCCGGCAGACCGCTGCCCGAAGGAACCAGGACCGAGCTCGCGTTCTGCGAGTACGGATAGTTAGCCGTGGTGGTGTAGCCGTCAAGGACCCAGTCGATATGACCATTGTCCAGCACGGCGTAGGGATCGGAGTCCCAACTGAGGAACGGCGCCGCCTTCTGCGCCATGGCCTGGATGTCGCGAACGAAGATGATGCGCGAGTCGTGAGTGACCTGGCCCGAGATCAAGAGGTTGAAGTCTCCGAGCCTGATCGCAAATGCCGCCTTCTTCAGGAGCGACGACAGCTGGACCCCCCCATTGCCCTGGTAGTGGAGGTTCCCCGATCCGATCTCGTTCTCCTTTGTGTCCGCGACCACGTAGCCGGGGCTGTTGAGGCCGAAGTACACGTCGGGCTGGGTGACCTTCGGCAATCCGTCTGACGACGAGGGCGGGACGTTCTTCACATCGAACACCGGGTCTCCGGTCGAGTTGGCCGCGTTCGCCTGGGCGAGGACGATCCCTTCGCCGTGGGTGAACTGGAGGTGGGTGTTCACCCACGTCGGAGAGGCAATGCCCGAACCGTTGATCTCGCGCACACCCACCAGCACCGGCTGGAGGGTCTGGTGGCCCGGCGGGCCGATCTCGTAGCGGTCGACCGCCAGCCCCTGGAACGAGTAGTAGCCGTGCGCGTACTGCAGCTTGTTGAACGTCTGGAGCGAGATCTGGGGATTGGGATCCCAGAGGCGAATGTTGGCCAACGTCGCGAAGTTCTCGAGCACCTGTTCGGCGGTGAGCGAGGTGCTGGCAGCGAAATTGCTCGTCGTCACGTGGTTCAACCCGTAGGCGGCCCGGGTCGCCCCGATGTTGCGCGCGATGTAGGGGGCCTCCTTGGAGTTCTGCGACGGGTTGACGATGGCCTGGGCGATGGCCGGGTAGATGACACCGATGACCAGGGCCACGAACGCCCACAGCCCGACGGCCAGGATCGGCAGCGTCCATCCCTGTCGGCGAATGTTCCAAAGCAGCACCCCCGCCGCCGCCAACGAGATCCAGAACAGAAGCTCAAGGGCCGGGATCCGCGCGTGGACGTCGGTGTAGCCGGCCCCCTCCACAAAACCGTTGGTCGAGGTGACCAGCTGGTACTTGGCCAGGACGTAACCGGCCGCCTTGGCCAGCGCGATGAGCGCCAGGAGCACCGACAGGTGCGCCTTCACCACCGGCCGCACCCGGGGCGTGACCCGCTGGGTCCGGATCCCTCCGTTGAGATAGTGGAACACCGCCGTGAACACCAAGACGACGATCAAAGAGACGATCAGCCAGTTCACCAAGAACTCGAGGAACGGCAGCTTGAAGACGTAGAACCCCGCGTCCACGTGGAACTGCGGGTCCTTCACCCCGAAGCTCTGGGCGTGGGTGAATAGGAGCCAGTTCTGCCATTCCCCGATCGCCCCCGCCGCCGCGATCAGCGCCACGACCACCGACACCCCGGCGTAGATGCGGTTCGAGTACGGCCGCACCATCCGCTGGTACCGGCGCACCAGCTCGTCTTCGGGGTCGCTCCCCTCGACAGAGCTACTGACCCGGTCGCAGACGATCAGATTGACCCACAGCAGGACGAAGAACAGGCCGCCGAACGAGGCGAACAGCCCCAGCTTGACTCCGAGAAGGGTGTTCCAGACCGAAGTCAGATTGACCGAGGAGAACCAGAGCCGGTCCGTGTAGAGGGTCGCAAGCGACCGAACCGAAGCCAGCAGGATGATGAAGACGATGACGATCGCGAGCAGCCACCACCTGCCCCGATGCCGCGAGATGGGGACGCGGGGCGCCACATCTTGTGGTGAACGCACGCTGGAAGCCTAGGTCCGGGAGTTCGTCAAGTCGTTGTCGGGACGACGAGACAGCGACATCCGGCATGTGCCGGGGGGTGAAGATGCCCGGTCGGGAACCGCTCGCCCTCCGCGACCGCTTCGGCCAGGGCATTGTCGTCGCAATCGGCGCAAGGCTCTTCGGGGCCCGCCGCGATCCAGCGCAGCGGGGTCTTGCCGCTGGCCGCCCGCACCCCGCTTGAGAACGCCCCGACGACGTGGTCACCCACCAGTCGCTCGATCCGCTCCCCACGCCACTCGCGGTAGGCGGCGCTGACCAACTCGGCGGCCTCCTCCTCGGTCGGTCCGGGGCCTTCTGCATCCTCCTCTAAGAGCCGGCGGCGCAAGAGCGTGACGACGGCGTCGGCCAGTTCTTGGGCGCCGGTGCCGACCGCCGAGCGGTTGATCTCGGTCGCGTCGGGAGCAGCACCCTCTTCGGTTCCGAGCTTTTGACGGGCGAATGCCTCTCCGGCATCGAACGCGTCGCCGAGAAAGTCCACCGATGCCTCGACCAGCCCACGCCGCTGCTCGTCCTCGGAGCTCACCAGCTCCTGGCGATACTCGCCCGAGTCGCTGCGCAGGCGGTGCAGCAGCATATTCTGGTCGTCTTGCATGGCCCGCTTCAGCCGGCGGGCCATCCTGGCGATGATCGGGTCGAGAAGGTCATCGCGTTCGGCCGTGAGACGCTCGGCTTCGGTACCGAGCGCCGTGGCGACCGTGCCGGCCTGGGCGTCCGTCCCGATCGGGGTTTCTGAAGATGCCGGCGGGGAGTTCCCTGGTTCGCTGAACGCGGATTCGGCCGGTTCGGACACCCGCCCCTCGCGAATGCGCGCGAAGAGCTCTTCGACCTTGGAGTCGTCTCCGACTTTTTCTTCGTCGTCCTGGCCGGACAAGCTCCCGTCGGATGACGCAACCGCCGAGTCCACGTCGTGTTCGGCCGGTCCCGCCGTGATCGCCTCGGTCTCGGCCGGCTCCAGTCCCTCCACCTCTTGGATCTCGACCTCGGCGACGCGCTCGGCAACGGCGGCGGCGGCTGACCGCGCGTCATCGTCGGCTCGGGCGAGGCCCGAGACGATGTCGTCGACGGTGCCGCGCACCCCGATGACGGTGCGGGCCAGCTGGTCGCGCGCGGCGCGGAGTTGTTCGATCTGAATCAAGAGCACCCGCCGGCGCTGCGCGGTCTCGGTGAGCATGCGGCGACGGGTCTCCTGGGCCTGCTCGATCATCAGGCGGCCGCGCTCACGGGCCCGGTCGAGCAACGCGTTGGAGTCGGATCGGGCCCGGTCGAGGATCGCCGCCACGTCGGACTGCACGTCCTCGTGTACGGCACCCGCCGACAGCTCGGCCTGGGCGATCCGCTCGGCGGCAGCCGCTTCCGCACTGACCTGAATGTCGGTGGCCTGCTGCTGCGCGTCGCGAACGACGGCGCCGGCGGTTTCCTCGGCCGCGTTCACCAGCCGGGATGCCTCTTCAAGGGCGTTGCGCAAGACCTCGGAGCTCTTTTGGCCGAGGGCCGAGGTCAGCTGCTCGTCGTCGATCTCGGGATGCGCCGCGCGCTCCTCAGCGCTGGTGAGCTGACCAAGCAGCTCCTCTTCGCGTTCCTCCCATGCCGCCAGCTCGGTCGCGAGCTCTTCGAGATACGCCGCCACCTCGACAGCGTCAAAGCCACGCCGGTTCCTCGAAAACGTCCGGCGGGAAACCTCGTCGGGGCGCATGCGGGGGGACGACGCGCTGGGAGGGTCCGCCATGGTGGAAAGCCTACGGCCTGGCCACCCCGGTATGGGAAGACCATTCCCGGTGAAACCGCCCGAAAACGCCGCCCTCGGTCCCGATACCGACCCTCGGTCAGTGCGCGCCGGTGGCCGGTGGGACGTGCCCGCCCAGCTTCTGGAGGATCGACAGCGCCTGGGCCAGGGTGGACACCGCGTAGACGTGGAGCGAGGAGGTGGCCTTGGACCGGGCGGCCCCGAGCTCGGGCGGCGGGACAAAGAAGACCGTCGCGCCGGCCTGTTCGACCGCGATCGTCTTCTGGGCGACACCGCCGACATCCCCAACGTCCCCCGACGGGTCGATGGTGCCGGTCGCGGCGACGATCCGGCCACCGGTGAGGTGACCACCCGACAGCGTGTTGATCAGCCCGAGGGTCATGGCGAGGCCGGCCGAGGGGCCGCCGATGTCGGCGGTGTTGATGGTGACGGGGAACGGGTAGGTGAAGTCCTGCTGGGTCTGGATCGACACCCCGAGGAAACCCCTGGCCGGTTTGACCCTTGGGCAGCCGCTGTCGGCGGAGACGTCGGCCGGGCGCGTGGCCAGGCGCAGCGACTTGGTCACCGTCGGGCCCTGTACCAAGGTGCCGTCGGCGGTGAAGCGGTTCTTCTCGACCGACAGCGTCACCTGCTGGCCCGGGCCGAACTTGGCCAGCTGGCCGACGGCGTCGCACACGGTCGGGGTGGAGACGCCGTCGACGGCGGTGAGGACCTGGCCCACCCTGAGGGCGCCGTACGCCGGGGTGTTCGAGCCCACCGCCGCGATCACGGCTCCCGCGTTCTGCTCGGGGACGTGGTAGCCGAGGCGCCCGAAGGCGGCCGTCTTTGCCGCCGCCTTGGCCTGGACCATCTCGAGGTACCCCTGCGCGGTGAGCTCGGAGGCCGGGATCCCGGGGCTTTCGAGCTCATCGGCCGGAACCACCTGGTCGTTGCCCGAGAGAAGGTCGGGGAGGTAGCTGAGCGCGGTCACCTGCGACACGAACACGTCGGTGAGCAGGATCGGCCCGGAGATGCGGTGCGCTCGGTCGGCCGGGACCTTGATAAGGGGGCCCACCGACGGCGCGTCACCGGGAGACAACACGTAGTAGTTGAGGGAAACTCGGCTCGCGATGGCAAGCGCCACCACGATCACCACGAACGTGATGGCGGCCGCCAGAGGCAGACTTCGGCGACGGCGGGACGGACGGGGTTCGGAACGGGCCTCGGTCATACTCGTGGCGGTGGTCGACGATCCTCCCATGGAACCGACTGGGACCGGCCGCGATCGCTCAGTTTCCGAGCGCCGACGGGGTGTCGTCGCAGCCGGACATCGCGGTGACCCGGGCGCGGTCGAGGCCGCCCACGGCGACCCGGATCCGAAGGTCCGCGCCGCCCGCCTCGGCGCACTCGAGCGGCTGGGGACGTTGTCGGTGGCCGTGCTCGCGGAGGCGTTCGCCGACCAGGACCCGATGGTGCGCCGCCGGGCCGCCGTGCTCGCAGCCCGTTGTGGCGGGGCCGGCAGCCGATCCACCCTGCCGGCCCTCCTGATCGAGCTGGTTGCCGACCCGGACCCGCTGGTGGCCGAGGCGGCGGCTTGGGCGCTCGGTGAACGCCGACAACGGGCGTCGGTGCCGGCGCTCGCCGCGATGGCCACCGGCCACTCCGACCCGCGATGTCGCGAGGCGGCCGTCGCCGCGTTGGGGGCCATCGGGGACGGCCTGGGCCTGTCGGCCGTGTTGGCCGGGTTGGCCGATCGCCCGCCGGTCCGACGCCGTGCCGTTGTTGCGCTGGCCGGGTTCGACGCACCGGAGGTCGAGACGGCGTTGCAAGGGTGCCTCAATGACCCCGACTGGCAGGTACGTCAGGCCGCGGAGATCCTTCTCGGCCGCTGAGCCTCGGGCGCGGCTCATTTCACTCTCCGACGTCGGTGAACACCGAACGCAGCTCGTCCAACGCCTCCAGGCACCGGCCCGCACCGAGGACCACACATTCGAGCGGGAGGTCGACCAGGTGGACCGGGACGGCGGTCCCGTTGGCCAGCCGCTGGGCCATGCCCCGCAGCAGCGCACCACCGCCGAGCAGGTGGATGCCCTCGAACATGATGTCCTGGGCCAGCTCGGGTGGCGTGTCGGACAGGCAGTCGGCTGCCGCCCCGATCACCTGCGCGACCTGGTCCTCGAGGGCCCGGCGGACCTCGACCGGGGCGAGCGCGACGGTCTTGGGCATCCCCGTCGAGACCTCGCGCCCACGAACCTGGGCGTCCTGCTCACCCTCGTAGGGGTGGGCCGAGCCGATGGCCAGCTTCACCGCCTCGGCGGTCCGCTCCCCGATGGCGACCCCGTGGCGGTTGCGGACGTATGCCTGGATGGCCGCGTCGAAGTCGAACCCGCCGCAGCGGATGGCCCGTTGGGCCACCACTCCCCCGAGCGAGATGACCGCGGTCTCAGAGGTGCCACCGCCGACGTCGACCACCATCGATCCCATCGGCTCGTGGATGGCCAGACCAGCGCCGATGGCGGCGGCCATCGGTTGTTCGATCAGGTAGGTCGCCGACGCCCCGGCGTGGCGGGCCGCCTCCCGCACCGCACGGCGCTCCACCCGCGTGATGGCCGACGGGACGCAGATGAGGACGCGGGGACGGCTGATCCGGGAGACCCCACAGCGGTGCAGGAGGACCCGCAGCATGCGCTCGGTGATGTCGAAGTCGGTGATCGCCCCCTGGCGCAACGGGCGCACGGCCACGATGTACCCGGGCGTGCGCCCGATCATCTGCCACGCCTCCGAGCCGATGGCCAGCACCTCCCGGCTACGGGTGTTGTAGGCGATGACGGTGGGCTCGTTCAAGACGATGCCCTTCCCCTTGGCGTAGACCAGGGTGTTGGCTGTGCCCAGGTCGATTGCCAGGTCACGAGGCATTTGGACCATCGTAGGAGGGTCCAGCCGACCGCATCGCGGCCAACACCCTCAGTAACCTGGTCCGTTGTGGCTTCATCGGACGACGGCTCCTTCGACCAGGGGTCCCGTGAACCCGACGAGGGCGAGGGCGACTCGAAGGACGAGTTGGGGGGCGACGATCGCGCGCACCGCGGCTGGGTCCCGCCCGAGAAGCGTGTCTGGCGCCACCCCTCCGAGACCGGCCCGTGGTTGGCCGAGCCCCCCTACGGTGCCGGTTCGGCGCACACCCGTCCGGCCGGGAGGCGCACCGCCTGGGCCACCAGCCTGGTCGGCGCCGGTGCCGTCGCGGCCCTGGTGACCGGAGGTCTGATGCTGGCCTCCCACAGCCGGCCGGGGCCGGCCCCCGGACCGCCCAACGTGGCCTCGCCTCCCGCCTCGGTCACCCGGTCGATCGTCCGCCTGGACGTCGCGTCATCGTCGTCGAACTCCTACGGCTGCGGCGTCGTCGTGGCCTCTGGTGGGCTGATCGCGACGAACGCCACCCTGCTCGCCAACGCCCAGTGGATCATCGCCACCACTTCGACCGGGCGCCGGGAGGTGGCCAAGGTCGTGGCGGTCGACCCCGCGTCCGACGTGGGACTGGTGCGCATCGCCACCACGCTGCCCGTGGCGCGTTTTGTCGACTGGAGCGATGTGCAACCGGGCGCCGACGCCGTGGAGATGGCGGTCTCGTCGTCGTCGCCCGGCACGGTGATGACGGTCTGGTCGAGCGGGACGATCGCGTCGGCCGGCGACGCAGTGGAATCGGGTCCAGGCACCGGCATGGTCAGCGTGGTGGCGAGCGTGCCGACGGGCGACAACCCCGACGGCGCGGTGCTGATGGAGCCCGACGGCGCGGTGCTCGGCGTCCTCGACAAGTCCGGCGTGCCGGCGGCCGGCAGCGGCTCGGTCTTTCTGCCCGGCGAGTTCCTCATGCAGGTGGCCCGGGAGCTGATGTCCGACGGGGGCCACATCGAGCACGGGTGGCTCGGGATCCACGGCGCCAACCCGAGCCCCACACAACCCGAGGGGGCGCTCGTCGTCGCGGTGGACAGGTCCAGTGCCTCCGACGACCACCTGCAACGTGGCGATGTGATCGAGGCGATCGATGGCGTGCGGGTGCGATCGATGGCCGACCTGCGCTCTCGGCTGTATCTCCTGGCCCCGGGGACCTGGGTCGACCTGCGCGTCGACCGGCACCGCACCGTCCGCACGGTGGGCCTGTGGCTCGGCTCGTCGGCATAGGCAAAGCCCGTAGCATTCAGGGGTGGCAATGAACCCCGACGACCCCGACAGCCCGATCTCGGGGCTGCTCGGTGACCTCTTGAAGGTGATCGGCGGCGGCGGCCACGGCTCGCAAGCCCCCTGGCTCGACGCCGCCCGGGCCCTCGCCCAGGGGGTGGCGACCGACGGGGGCGCCGAGTCCAACGTCGACCCGTTGCAGCGCATCAAGCTCGAGGAGCTCGCCCGCGTGGTCGAGCTGCACGTCGAGGGGACGACCGGGCTGTCGATCGGCGTCGGCCAGTCCTACTCGTTCGTGCCGGTCGGCCGGGCCGCGTGGGCGAACCGGGTGCTCGACGGTTGGCGTCCGTTGCTCGAGCGCATGGTCGGTGTCATCGAGGCGACGCCCACCCCGCCCCTGGACGCGGGCCTCGAATCCGACGAGATCCCCGACGCTCTGGGGGCGCTGCTCGGCCAGTTCGCGTCGACGATGGGCCCGATCATGCTCGGCCTCCAGTTCGGCTCGGCCGCCGGCCATCTGGCCCGCCAGGCGCTGGGGCAGTACGCGTTGATCGTCCCGTGGCCTCGGTCCAACGAGCTGTTGGTAGTGCCAGAGAACGTCGCGGCCTTCGCGACCGACTGGAGCTTGCCCGAGGACGCCACCTTGCTGTGGGTGTGCGCGCACGAGCTCACCGTCCAGCTGGTCCTCGACCGACCCCATGTCACCGCCCGCCTGAACGAGCTCTTGGAGGCGGCCGTCGACGAGTCCATGGCCGCGCAACAGGGCATCGCGGAGCGACTGAGCGGCGGCGCCGGTGATCCCGATGCACTGCAGAGCCTGATGTCGGACCCCGAGGCACTGCTCGCCGACCTGTTGACCCCGGGCAGCCGGGCCACCTCGGAACGCCTCAGCGCGTTGGTGGCCGCGCTGAGCGGCTACATCGACCACGTGACCGCCGCGATCGCCCAGGCGATCACGGGCTCGGCCGGGCCGCTGTCGGAGGCCTGGTACCGCTACCGCGTGGCGGATTCCCGGGGGCGCCAGGCCGCCGCGGCCCTGTTCGGATTCGACGTCAGCCGGGCCCAGGTCGACCGCGGCGCAGCCTTCGTGCGCGGTGTGGTGGAGCGGGCTGGCGAAGACGGCCTGACCCGCCTGCTCTCCAACGCCAAGGCGCTGCCGACACCGGCCGAGGTGGACGCGCCGGGCCTGTGGCTGGAACGGATCGACCTGCCCGAGGAACCCGACGACCAAGACGGCGAGGGCGCGCCGCAGTAGCGACCGGGACCGACTACGCGGTCTCCTCGGGGAAGCCGAGGTCCCACTCGAGGGTCAGGTTCTCCCGTTCGGCGTCACGCACGACCCGCTCCCGGTTGCGCCGGAACTGGGGGTCGTGGGGGGGCAGCAGCACCAGCCGGGCGAGGGCCCGTTCCCGGAAGGCCTCGATGGTCGCGGGGTCCCCGAAATCGGACTGGACATCCCAATGGGGGGCCACCGGGCCGAGGTAGACGATCCGGACGCTCCCGACCGGGGGTACCGGCTCGCCCTCTTCCTCGGGTGCGACTTCCTCAGGCTCGGGCGACACGGGACCTCCCACGGTGCATCAAGACGACGGGTCAGCGTACTGCCCGGCGCGACGGCGCCGGCCCCGGTCCGTTTGGCGCGGGCTCAGGTCCCCCCCGTGCCGCCCACGCGCAGCTGGGCGAGCAGCGGCTTGATCGTGTCGACGGCGATCGCGAACCCGATGTTCTGCGCCGGTGCGTTGCCCTGGGTGCTCTCGGCCACCGCGGTGTTCATGCCGATGACCTGACCCGAGGAGTTGACGAGCGGGCCGCCGGAGTTGCCCGAGTTGATGGCGGCACTGGTCTGGATGAGGCCGATCAAGTTCTCGCTCCGGCCGGTGATCTCGCTCGTGGCGGTGAGCGACCGGTTCTTGGACGACACGATGCCCTCTGTCACGGTCAGACCGCCCGACAACGCGAGCGCGTTCCCGATCGCCAGCACGTCGTCACCGACCAGGGCTTGGTTGGAGTCGCCGAGCACCACGGTCGGCAGCCCGTGCTGGTTCTCGATCTGGACGAGCGCGAGGTCCTGGGTGGGGTCCGTGCCGATGACCCGGGCCGGGAGTGCGTCGGTCTGCCCGAACAACGTCACGGTGACCGAGGTCGCCCCGGCGATCACGTGATTGTTGGTGAGTACCTCGCCGTCGGAGGTGATGATCATGCCGGTCCCCGCTCCCTCCACGGTGCCGGAGCCGCCCCGGACCACCCCGGTGGTGTCGATCGACACCACCGCCGGCTCCACCTTCGCCAGCACCTCCTGGGTGTCGGCGATCTTGGGGAAGCTGGCCGAGTTCGGGAAGAACTTCTCGACGATGGTCTGCTGGGCGTGGCTCGCCGCCACGTATCCGACCGCGCCGCCGACCAGGCCGCCCAAGACGGCGGTGAGGACCACCACGAGGACCCAGTTCCGTGCGGTCAGGGTGTGCGTCACCCGGGTCTGGTTGGTGATGACCGGATTGGCCGGGAAGAAGTAGCCCGGCGGCACCGCGGGTCGTCCCCACTGTCCCGGAGCCTGGTATCCAGCCTGTTGGGGCCACGGGGGCTGGGTCGGTGCTGCGGGCTGCTGGGTCGGCGCGCCCCATTGCTGGCGATGCTGGTCGGCCTGCGGCGGGGGGACCTGTTGCTGAGGGGCGCCCCAGGGCGGGGGCGGCTGTGGGGCCGGCGGTGACGGCGAGGGTCCCGGTGGGGGCGGGTTGGGCGGCGCCTGGGTCGCCCCGCCCCATTGGGGAGGCGGTTGGGGCGGTGGCGGCGGAGGGGTAGCACCAGGCCGTTGCTCCCAGCCCGGCGGGGCGGGGGGCGTGTCGGGGGCGGGCTCCCTGGGCGGTGTGGGGGGGACGTTGCTCAAGAGGACGAGTACCCCGCGAACGGCCCACCGGTGGCGAGCACGAACGGCCGGTCTGGCATCCGAACCCCGCTATGCTCGCCGCGAGGCGATGGAACGTTCGATGGACACCGAATGGATGGCCGAAGGCAAGTGCCGGGAGCTGCCGCCGGCGGTCTTCTTCCCGAGCGACGGCCTCGGTGTCCAGGCCGCCCAGCGGATCTGCGCCGACTGCCCGGTAGCCGATGCATGCTTAGAGTATGCCCTGGCCAACCGGATCGATCACGGCGTGTGGGGTGGTCGTTCGGAGCGGGAGCGCCGTCGAATCCTCCGGGCCCGTCGGTCCACTCGCGTCATCGCCGCCCGCTGACCCCGCTCTCGTCGCGGCACCCTCCGAACCTGCACCGTGAGCGCACGCGTCCTCGCGTCGGCTGTGAACGTGAGCGAAGGAAGAGACGCTCCGACGGTCGACCGGATCGCCGCCGCGTGCGGTGACCTCCTGCTCGACGTCCATCGCGACGCCGACCACAACCGAAGCGTGCTCACGCTGGCCGGAGCGCCGGCCGAGCTCCTCGACGCGGTCCGCTCCCTGGTCGAGGTAGCCGTGGGCACGCTCGACCTCACCGGCCACGCCGGGGTGCATCCCCGCTTCGGGGTGGTCGACGTAGTGCCCTTCACCCCGGTCGGCACATCCGACCTGTCGGCCGCGATCGAGGCCCGTGATCGGCTCGCCATCTGGGCCGGGGCGGTGCTCGAGGTGCCGTGCTTCCTCTATGGGCCGATGCCCGACGGAGGCTCCCGGTCGTTGCCCGAGGTGCGCCGGGGGGCCTTCATCACCCTGCAGCCCGACACCGGCCCGGACCAGGCGCACGCAAGTGGCGGGGCAATGGCGGTCGGGGCGCGGGGTCCGTTGGTGGCCTACAACGTATGGTTCACCGGCATGACGCCCGCCGAGACCCGCGCCATCGCAGCGAAGGTCCGAAGCGACTCGCTCCGTGCCCTGGGGCTGGTGGTGGGCGAGTTCACCCAGGTGTCGTGCAACCTGGTCGACCCCGACACGGTCGGACCGGCCGAGGCCTACGACAAGGTGGCCGCGGCGCTACCGGAGGCGGCCCACATCGTGAGGGCCGAACTGGTCGGGTTGATGCCGTCGTCGGTCCTCACGCGCACGCCCGAAGACCGCTGGCCCGAGTTGGGCCTGTCAGCCGCCGACGCTCTCGAGGCGCGGCTCGGAGATCAGACGCTCAAGAAACTTCGGTCATAGCGGCCCGGCGCTGAAGCGCCCGCGCCCGGCGCAGCCGGCGGCGTTCCCGCTCGCTCATGCCACCCCAGATACCGAACTTCTCACCGTTTGCCAAGGCGTACTCGAGGCAGTCCTCCCGGACCACGCAACCCCGGCAGACCTCCTTGGCTTCCCTCGTCGACGCCCCGCGTTCGGGGAAGAAGAGGTCGGGATCAACGCCCATGCAGTTGGCCTGTGCCTGCCAACTGCGGTCGAGACGTCCATAGAGCACTGCGGCTAAGTCCACCGGTCGGCCTCCCCTCACTGTAAGTGGCACCGATGTAACTACAACCATGTGATCTTCCCCTATCCGACATAGGAATGCAAGAGGAAGAATTGTCACACTTCGCGGTCGATTACGCCAGGGTAATTCCAATTTCCCCACGTAGAGTGGCGAGAGCCTCGAGAATGGGGACAGCCAGCCGGGCAAGAGGCGCTCGTGTCGCCGCCCGATGGCGCGCCAAGAGACCGTTCGGGTCGGTCCGGCCCAGCCCGAAAGGCCCAGTCCGGAAGGCCCAGCCCGAAAGGCCCAGCCCGGCCCGGAAGGCTCAGCCGGCGGGGCGGAGGTAGCGCCGGTGGCGCAGGAAGTCCACCAGCACATAGCCGCCCAGGGCATCGGGCGTCGTATAGAAGGTGCGCCCACCGTTCACCCGGGCGATCTGCTCGACGAACGGGTAGTGGGTGCGCTCGAGGTCGAGGGCGAACGTATTGATGGTGATGCCGGCCCGGGTGGTCCGGATGACCTCGGCCATCGTGCGCTGCAACGTCTCTTGGACGGGCGGGTAGTTGAACCACACCTCTCCGGCGTCGTCGATGTGCGCGGTCGGCTCGCCGTCGGTGACCACGATGATCTGCTTGGTCCCGTACTGGTGGGCGAGCATCCGCCGGGCCAGCGCCAGCGCGTGCTGCAGGTTGGTGCCGTAGACGTAGTCCCACATGGCCGTGGGCAGGTCCTCGGCCTTGATTTCCCGGGCCACCTCGGAGAACCCGACGATGCCCAGGTAGTCGCGCGGGAAACGTGTCGAGATGAGCGTCTGGAGTGCCATCGCCATCTTCTTGGCCGGAACGAAGTTGTCCCGCATCGGCATCGACATGGAGAGGTCGACCAGAAGTACGGTGGCCGACCGGGTGAGGGCCTCGGTCTCGACGACCTCGAAGTCCTCGGCCTTCAATCGGACCGGTACCCCCGAACCGCCCCGTCGCACCGCATTGTGCACGGTCGCCGAGAGGTGGAGGTTGAGCGGGTCGCCGTACTCGTAGGGCTTGGTGGTCTCCTCGCGGTCGTGCCCGCCACCGGAGGTCGCCGACTGGTGATCGCCGATCCGTTCCCGCTGCATCTGGGAGAACAGGTCGCTCAGCGCGCGTTGGCCGAGCCTGCGGACCCCCTTGGGCGTGAGCTCGGTTCGCCCACCCTTCTGCTCGATCAGGCCGTTCTCGGCGAGGGTCTTGCTCAGGCGGGCCAGCCGCTCGAGCGAACGAGCCGCGTCCTCGCCGAGCTGGCGCCGCACCTGGTCTATGTCGACCTCATCGAGCGCGTTGGGCGAGGAGGCCGAGGTGAAGAGCTCCTCCATCCGGTCAAGGTCACCGAGCTGGCTGGCCGCGTCGGTGGCGTCGCCGAAGCCCATGGGGTTCTGGCCGCGGAACCGGTAGGACTGGCCCCAGCCCGCACCCGGCACGGCCTGGCGAAGGTTGCCGGCCAAGCGTTCCATCTGCCAGCGCAGGTCCATGTCCTCGAGCAGGGAGTTGGCCAGCGACTGAAGCTGCTCGCGCTGTTCTGGGGACATGGAGCGCCACATCGCCTCGGCGGCCGCCATCCGCTCGGCCAGCTGCTCGAGCAGCTCATCGAGGGTGGACGGGTTGCCCGGGAACATGTCGCCGTAGTTCTCCATGAACTGCTCGAAGGTCGGGTCCAGCTCCTCTCCCCGGGCCCGCTGCTCGAGCATCGTGTTGAGGGCGTCCATCGCGGCGCGCATGCGGGCCAGTTGCTCGGGGTCCGCCGACGACAGGGCCTCCGACATGCCCTCGAAGTAGGTCTGTGCGACCTGCTCACGGAGCTCTTCCATCAGCTCCTCGAAGCGTTCCCGGGCCTCGGAGGAGACGAAGTCGTGATGCTGGAGACCCTGGACCTTGCCCGCCAGGTCTTGGGGCAACAGGTCGAGTGACATCCGGCGTTCGGTCGCCACATCGGAGGTCACCTCGGCCCGGCGCTCGTCGCCGGAGTCCTTGGCCTCCTGCTCCAGCGCGTCGATCGCGGCTCGCTCTTGGTCGACCACCTCGTCGAGGGCCTTCGCGATCCGGTCCATCTCGGCGTTGGGGCTGCCCTGCTTCAGCAGCTCCTCACGCCGCTTGCGCATTCTCTCGATCATCTCGCGCATGCCCATGATGCGTTCGCCGTCTCGGGTCCGCATCCCGCTGCGCATGAGGCGGCGCAACGCGTCGTTCAGGTCCCCGCCCGACAGCAGGTCGTCGGTGAGCTCGGCCAGCAGGTCATCGGGGTCGAGGTCGCCCCACTGCTGGGTGCCGTCCCAGTCGGTGTAGTCGTAGCGGGCCGTCACGAGCCGTTCCTCACCTTCGCCTGCGGTAGAGGGCCCGGGCGCCCGAGGCGTCCTTGTTGAGCCGCTTGGTCAGATGCAGCCCCTCCAAGAGGAACTCGAGCGCGGCGGCCATGAGCGCCGGGGACTCTCCGGCGTCGGGACCGGCCAGGGCCCGGGTGGGCGGTTCCAAGGCCGGCATGTCGGCCAGCACCGCCAGGTAATCGGCCGACGCCAGGTCGTCGCCGGTGTGGACCACCGATCCCTCGCCGAAGGACCCCACCACCGCGCCGGGGTCCTCCAGGATGACCCGGCGGCGGAACACCGAGAGCACCGCGGCCGCGGCCAGCTGGGCCACCACCTCGTCCTCCCGGCCCTCCTCGAGCGCCTCGACCTCGATCTTGCCCTGGGTGGACGGGAGCAACGCCGCCAGGTCGCTCACCCTCGGCACGACGACCGACTCGCCAGTGCGAAGCGCCCGGCGCAGGGCGTTGGCGACCAGGGTCTCGTAGTTGGCGATGGTCAGACGGACCGAGACCCCGCTTCGTTGGTTGAGATGCGGGCTCCGCCGGGCCAGCTGGCTCATCTCGGCCAGCACCTCTTGCATGTAGGCGGGCACGATGACCGGCGTCCCCTCGGGGAGGACGGCCTCGGCGCACATGATGGCGACCTCGGTCCGGGTCTCTTCCGGGTAGTGCGTGCGGACCTGGGCGCCGAAGCGGTCCTTCAGCGGGGTGATGATCCGGCCTCGGTTCGTGTAGTCCTCCGGGTTGGCCGTGGCCACCAGCATCACGTCGAGGGGCAGCCGGACCCGGTGGCCGCGGATCTGCACATCGCGTTCTTCGAGCACGTTCAAGAGGCCGACCTGGATCCGCTCGGACAGGTCGGGGAGCTCGTTGATGGCGAAGATGCCGCGGTTGACCCGCGGGACGAGGCCGTAGTGGAGCGTCAGCTCGTCGGACAGATACCGGCCCTCGGCCACCTTGATCGGGTCGACCTCGCCGATCAGGTCGGCGATGGAGGTGTCCGGGGTGGCCAGCTTCTCGCCGTAGCGCTCCGAGCGGTGCGCCCAGGTGATCGGGGTCTCGTCGCCCTCCTCGACCACCTTGAGCCGGGCATAGCGCGAGGTCGGGTGGTAGGGGTCGTCGTTGATCTCGGATCCGGCCACCACCGGCAGCCACTCGTCGAGCAGCTCGATCAACGAGCGGATGATGCGGGTCTTGGCTTGGCCCCGCTCCCCCAACAAGATGATGTCGTGCCCCGCCAAGATGGCGTTCTCGAGCTGTGGGATGACGGTGTCCTCGAACCCGAGCACCCCGGAAATCAACGGTTCCCCGGCGCTGATCCGGCGCGACGCGTTTCGCCGCAGCTCCTCTGACACCGGGACCGACTCCCACCCGGACTCCCGCAGCTCGCCGAGGGTCCGGGCAAGGTCGTGGGGCGGGGCTGGTGGGTGCGCAGAAGCTAAGGCCATCCCCCGAGCCTATGGGTTCGAACCCCGAGGGGCCCATCGCCGGCGGTCGCGGCGGGCCGCAGCCTGGGGCCCTCGGATTGCATCTGCTCCCCGGCGGGATGGAAAGATGAGGCGACCACCCCACCGGCCGCGGCCGGGGCGCGAGCCAGCGCCGGGTGGCGGACGTACTGGAGCCGAGCAAAGGAGGGGACCGCGTGAGCGTTGAAGGGGTGACGGTCACGCCCGTCCAACTGGGCGGCCTCCGGGGCGGCCCGTCGGTCCGCACACTGCGCACCGACCGCTGGTGGGTGCAGCCCACCATCACGGTGGTGGTCCTGACCGCCTTCGTGGCCTACACCACGTGGGCCATCTTCGTGAACAAGGACTACTACGTGGGGGCGGCCGCCCACCGCGATCTCATCTCCCCCCTGTACTCGCCGTGCATCACGGGCAGCTGCGTGGCCGGGGCCCACGGGACGGCCCTGGTGCTCAACTGGTGGCACATCACGCCGGCCCTCATCATCCTGCTCGGTCCGCTCCCGTTCCGCCTCACCTGCTACTACTACCGGCGCGCCTACTACCGGGGGTTCTGGCAGTCGCCGCCGGCCTGCGGGGTCGCCGACGCCCACGGCAGCTACAGCGGAGAGACGCGGTTCCCCCTCGTCCTTCAGAACGTGCACCGCTACTTCTTCTTCATCGCGGCGTTCTTCAACGTGATCCTGACCATCGACGCGGTCGAGGCGTTCCGCCTGCCCGGCGACGGGGGGATCGGGGTCAGCCTCGGCACCATCGTGCTGGTGGCCAACGCGGGGCTGCTGTGGCTCTACAGCCTGTCGTGCCATGCCGCCCGGCACATGTGCGGCGGCGGTGTCAGAAGCTTCTCCGCCCACCCGGTCCGCTTCAGGACCTGGAAGTCCCTGAGCAAGCTCAACGCCCGGCACATGCAGTTCGCCTGGGTCAGCCTCGTGTTCGTCGCCCTGGCCGACCTCTACGTCCGGCTGGTCGCGGGGGGCGTGTTCTCCGACCCCAAGATCTTCTAGGGAGCTCGAGATGGCCGAACACGAGACCCACGACTACGACGTCATCATCATCGGGGCCGGTGGCGCCGGCCTCCGGGCCGCCATCGAGGCCAAGAGCCGGGGGTTGCGCACCGCGCTCGTCTGCAAGTCACTGCTCGGCAAGGCCCACACCGTCATGGCCGAGGGTGGCGTCGCGGCGGCGATGGGGAACATCTCCCCCGAGGACAACTGGAAGGTCCACTTCCGCGACACGATGCGCGGCGGCAAGATGCTCAACAACTGGCGCATGGCGGAGCTGCACGCGCAAGAGGCCCCCGACCGCGTCCGGGAGCTCGAGGCGTGGGGCGCACTGTTCGACCGGACCAAGGACGGCCGGATCCGCCAACGTGACTTCGGCGGGCACCGCTACGCCCGACTCGCCCACGTCGGCGACCGAACCGGGCTCGAGCTGATCCGCACCCTCCAGCAGCGGGCCGTCTCCATGGACATCGACGTGTTCATGGAATGCAAGATCTTGCGACTCCTGTCCGATGCGCAAGGTGTCGTCTCGGGCGCGGTCGGCTACTGGCGGCCGACCGGCGAGATGGTCGTCTTCTCGGCCAAGGCGATCGTGCTGGCCACCGGTGGCGCCGGAAAGTCCTGGAAGTACACGTCGAACAGCTGGGAGTGCACCGGCGACGGCCACGCGATGGCGCTGTGGGCCGGGGCCGACCTGATCGACATGGAATGCGTCCAGTTCCACCCGACCGGGATGGTGTGGCCGCTGTCGGTTCGAGGCCTCCTGGTGACCGAGGGCGTGCGCGGTGACGGGGGCGTGCTGCGCAACTCCGAGGGCCGCCGGTTCATGTTCGAGTACGTGGCCGACATGTTCCGAGCCGAGACGGCCGACTCCGAGGAGGAGGCCGACCGCTGGTACGACGACCACACGGCCGGCCGGCGACCCCCCGAGCTGCTGCCACGCGACGAGGTGGCCCGGGCCATCAACACCGAGGTGAAGGCCGGCCGCGGCAGCCCGCACGGCGGGGTGCTCCTCGACATCGCCACCCGGCGTAGCGCCGAGGACATCCGTCGCCTCCTTCCCTCGATGTACCACCAGTTCATGGAGCTGGCCGGCGTGGACATCACCAGCGAGGCCATGGAGGTCGGACCGACCTGCCACTACTTCATGGGCGGGGTCCGGGTGGACGCCGACACCGGCGCCGCGACGGTACCCGGCCTCTTCGTGGCCGGTGAGGTGGCCGGCGGGATGCACGGGGCCAACCGCCTCGGTGGGAACTCCCTGTCGGACCTGTTGGTCTTCGGGCGCCGGGCCGGCATGGGGGCGTCGGACTACGCGTCCGGTCGGGCCGGGACACCCGTCCCCGACCAGGGCGAGGTCGAGCTCGCGATCGCCGAGGCGCTGGCGCCGTTCGAACGCAGCGACGGCGAGAACCCCTATGAGCTCCACGAGGCCCTGCAGGACACGATGCAAACCCTGGTCGGCATCATCCGCACCGGTGACGAGCTGGAGCAGGCCCTCGAGCAGCTCGACGTGCTCCGGGACCGGGCGTCCAAGGTCAGCGTCGCGGGCGGCCGGGTCTACAACCCCGGCTGGAACCTGGCCACCGACCTGCCGGCGATGCTCACCGTGTCCCGGTGCGTCACGCTCGGGGCGAGGGATCGCAAGGAGAGCCGGGGCGGGCACACCCGGGAGGACTTCCCGAGCGCCGATCCCGAGTTCGGCCAGGTCAACCTGGTCCAGCGCCAACCCTCGGGCGGCGGGGTGGCCGGGGAGATCAAGATCGGCCCCGAGCCGATCCCCGAGATGCCGGCCGAGCTCAAGTCACTCTTGGAGGAGAGCCACTGATGGGCGACGTCACCATGAACGTCTGGCGGGGCGACCCCACCGGCGGCGACTTCACGAAGTACACGTTGCCCGGCCAAGAGGGCGAGGTGGTCCTCGACGTCATCCACCGCATCCAGGCCACCCAGGCCGGTGACCTGGCGTGCCGATGGAACTGCAAGGCCGGCAAGTGCGGGTCGTGCTCGGCCGAGATCAACGGCAAGCCCCGGCTCATGTGCATGACCCGGATGGACCAGCTGCCCGAGGGGCCGGTCACGGTCGCGCCGATGCGTACGTTCCCGATCATCCGCGACCTGGTCACCGATGTCTCGTTCAACTTCGAGATGGCCAAGCAGGTGCCGGCGTTCGCCCCGCCGCCCCGGCCAGAAGACGGCTACCGCATGGCCCAGATCGACGTCGAGCGGGGCCAGGAGTTCCGCAAGTGCATCGAGTGCTTCTTGTGCCAGAACGTCTGCCACGTCATCCGTGACCACGAGGAGAATAAGACCCACTACGCCGGGCCCCGGTTCTTCATCCGCTACGCCGAGCTCGAGATGCACCCGCTCGACACCAACGACCGACGCGAGCTGGTCCGCCAGAAGGCCGGCCTCGGGATGTGCAACATCACCAAGTGCTGCACCGAGGTCTGCCCGGAGCACATCAAGATCACCGACAACGCCATCATCCCGATGAAAGAACGGGTGGTCGACGCCACGTATGACCCGGTGGCCTGGCTCGGTCGCAAGATCTTGCGACGCCAGAAGGCGACGCCGAGCGAGGCCGCCGCCCACGGCGGCTAGCCGCACCCGCGGCCGACATGGTGCGCTTCCTCACCGACCAATGGGTCGCCGAGTTCAACGCGGCGCTCGAGGGCGCTGCCCTGAGCGAGGCGCCGAACGGGCGCTCCGTGCGGGCCGAGTCGGGTCAGTTCAGGATCGAACAGCACGTGACCGGGGTCCCCGACCGCCCGGCGGCCGAGGGTCCCCTGCGGGTGCTCCTCTCGGTGGAGGCGGGCCGGGTCACGCTGTCGACGTCGGGCAAAGAGGCCCCCGAAGACGGGGCCGACGTGGTCGTCTCGCTCTCCTACGAGGACGCAGCGGCGCTGTCCCGGGGCGAGCTCGACCCCACCGAGGCGCTCGGCACCGGCCGGGTGCACGTCCGGGGGGACCTGTCGGTCCTGGTGGCCGGCCAAGGCCTCCTGGCCTCGGCCGCCGGCCAGATGGCAGAGCTCCAGGCCAACACCTCCTACTGAGGCTGGACCCCGATTCGAAGGCGGGTGTCCAGGTCCCGGCGGTAGTGTCGAGGCCGAGCGGCCCGCGTCGGGTGGGCCACATGACGGGAGGGCCCGCGTGTCTCAGCCGATCGACGACCACTTCTTCTTGAAGTACCGCGAACTGCTCGACAAGGAAGACGCCGCGTTCGACGAGCTCGAGCACGCGTGCGAGGAAGGCGACCGTTCGCACTTCGAGTTGGAGTTGGCCGCGTGGCGCGACGCGCTGGCGAAGAAGCTGTCGTTCCTCCACCACGCCGGCTTCGAGCTGCCGCTCCCCGTCGCCTCGTAGCGGCCCCCGTGGCCCGTGTCGACGGGCGATCAGCGGGAGATCAGTCGACCAGGTGCAGCCCGCGCACATCGCCGCGCTCGGCCTCGAGTTCCGCGGTGGTGATCCGCAACCGCTCCACGGCGAAGCCGTCGTGGGGCAACCCTTCCACCACGCTCCAGCCCCCCTTGCCGTCGGCGCGCACCGGGAACCCGAACTGCAACCCCTCGGGCGTCCCGTACTGACCTTCGCTCGCCACCGCGACCGAGAACCAGTCGCCCCCGGGCGTCGGCGTGCGCAGCGAACGCACCGTCTCGATCACCGCGTTGGCCGCCGAGGCGGCCGACGACAACCCCCGGGCCTCGATGACCGCCGCGCCACGCTTTTGCACCGTCGAGATGAAGTCCCCTTGCAACCAGTCGGTGTCGGCGATCACGTCGCGCACGGCCTTGCCGTCGATCCGGGCGTTGGCGAAGTCGGGGAACTGCGTCGCCGAGTGGTTCCCCCAGATGGCCAGGTTGGTGACCGCCGAGACCGGCACACCGGCCTTCTTGGCCAACTGGGACTTGGCCCGGTTCTCGTCGAGGCGGGTCATGGCGAACCACCGGTCAGCCGGCACCTCGGGGGCGGCCGAGCGGGCGATGAGGCAATTGGTGTTGCACGGGTTGCCGACCACCAACACCTCGACGTCCGAGGCGGCGTGTGCCGCAATCGCGGCTCCCTGGGGCTTGAAGATGCCGCCGTTCACGCCCAAGAGCTCGCCGCGCTCCATGCCGGCCTTGCGGGGGATCGACCCGACCAACAGGGCCCAGTTGGTCCCGTCGAAGGCCGTCTTCATGTCGGCGGTTGCCACGACGTCGCTGAGTTGGGGAAACGCACAGTCGTCGAGCTCCATGACCACCCCTTCGAGGGCCTTCATGGCCGGTTCGATCTCCAAGAGGCGGAGCACGACCGGCTGGTCCTTGCCCAACAGCTGGCCCGAGGCGATCCGGAACAGGATCGAGTAGCCGATCTGGCCGGCCGCACCGGTCACGGTCACATGGATCGGGGGTTTGGCGCTATCTGACATGGGGGGTCTCTCCTGTTCTCGCCGTGGGGTCTACGTGTGCTCTTGGGTCTCGGTCGTGCCTGCCCGCGCCGCGGGCGGGCCTGCTACAGCCGGTCGGCGATCGCCGACGCGAACTCCGAACATTTCACCTCGGTGGCCCCCTCCATAAGTCGCGCGAAGTCGTAGGTGACGATCTTGTCGGCGATGGTCGCCTCGAGCGCCTTCACAATGTCGGCCGCCGCGTCGGTCCACCCCAGATGCTCGAACATGAGCACACCGGAGAGCAGGATCGAGCCGGGGTTCACCTTGTCCTGGCCGGCGTACTTGGGCGCGGTGCCATGGGTGGCCTCGAAGACCCCGTGACCGGTGACGTAGTTGATGTTCGCCCCCGGCGCGATGCCGATCCCCCCCACCTGAGCGGCCAGCGCGTCGGAGAGGTAGTCACCGTTCAGGTTGGTGGTCGCGATGACGTCGAAGTCCGACGGCCGGGTCAGCACCTGCTGCAGGGTGATGTCGGCGATGGTGTCCTTCACGAGCAGCCGGTCGCCCGGGTTGCCGTCGCAGTCATCCCAGCCCACCGCGACGTCGTCGAACTCCTCGCGCACGAGTTCGTAACCCCACGAGCGGAACGCCCCCTCGGTGAACTTCTGGATGTTGCCCTTGTGCACGATGGTCACCGAGCGCCGGTCGCGCTCGAGCGCGTACTTGATGGCGGCCCGGATGAGGCGCTTGGAACCCATCTCCGAGATCGGCTTGATCCCGATGCCCGAACCCTCCCGGATGGGCCAGCCCATCTCTGTGCGCAGGTACTCGGCCAGCTTCTCGGCCGCCGGCGTGCCCGACTCGACCTCGTAGCCGGCGTACACGTCCTCGGTGTTCTCGCGGAAGATCACCATGTCGACCAGCTCGGGGTGCAGCACCGGGGAGGGCACGCCGGCGAACCAGCGCACCGGGCGCAGGCAGACGTACAGGTCGAGGAGCTGACGGAGGGCCACGTTGAGGGACCGGATCCCGCCGCCGATGGGCGTGGTGAGGGGACCCTTGATCCCGATCAGGTGGTCCCGGAACGCCTCGACGGTCTCGTCGGGCAGCCAGTTGCCGGTCTCGTTGAAGGCCTTCTCCCCCGCCAGGACCTCCTTCCACGAGATCGTGCGTCCGTGCTTGGTCGCCGCCGCGTCGAGCACGAGCCGGGCGGCCGGCCAGATGTCGACGCCGGTGCCGTCACCCTCGATGAAGGGGATGATCGGCTCGACCGGGACGACCAGCGCGCCGTCGTCGCTCACGGTGATCTTCTCTGCCATGTGTTGCTCCTATGAGTCGAGGGTCGACTTCATCCGTCGCAACCCCATCGGGGCTCTATCTCAGCATCAACATCTCAGCATCAACATCTCAGCATCAGCCGCCGGTTCGGCGGTAGGCGGAGGCGTGAAACTGCCTTTCGGGCTGCCGACAGAAGGCCCAATGTGCGCGCAGGGTTGAAGTTGACCCACCACCCTCCTATGCCACTCGGGGGCTCGACCGCAAGTTCAGCCGGGACGTCGGCCGGATCAGCCGGCCCCGGCCCCGGCCCCACTCAGGTGGGGTGCGAGCCCGAGGGCCAGATAGATGTCCCGGGTCGCGCTCGAGCGGTTGAGCGTGTAGAAGTGCAGCCCGGGCGCCCCCCCGTCGAGAACGGCCCGGCAGAGCTCGGTGGCCAGTTCGATCCCGCACCGCCTGACGCCGTCGGGTCCCTCGGCGTCGGCGGCCGCCTCGAGCCGCTCGACCATCCAGGGCGGCACGGCGGCCCCCATGGTGGCCATGCGGGGAATCGAGCTGAGCGCGGTCACCGGCATGATGCCCGGGATGACCGGCTTGTCGTTCCCCCGCTCGGCCAGGTCCTGGACGAGGCCCAGATACTCTCCGGGCTCGAAGAAGAACTGGGTGATGGCGAAGTCGGCCAGGGCCAGCTTCCCGGCCAGGTGGTCCCGGTCGCTCTTCAGATCCGGCGAGGCCGGATGGCCGGCCGGGTGGGCGGCCACCCCGATGGAGAACCCGCCGATGGCCCGGGCCAGCTCGACCAGCTCGATCGCATGGGCAAGCTCGCGGGGCGGGGCGTCGGGGTCCGCCGTGGGGTCGCCGCCCAGGGTGAGCACGTTCTCCACCCCCGAGCGACGCAGCGACACCAGGATCTCGGCCAGCTCCAGCCGGGTGTGGGCCACGCACACCAGGTGCGCCATCGGGACCAGCGTGGAGGTGTGCAGCATCCCGGTGACCAGGTTCTGGGTGCGCTGGCGCGACGCCGCCCCACCCCGATAGGTGACCGAGACGAAGGAGGGCCCGAGCGGCTGGAGCTCGAGCAGGGTGCGCGAGAGCACCAGGAGCTCCTGGTCGCTCTTCGGTGGGAAGAACTCGAACGAGTAGGTCGGTCCGGCCGCCAGCAGGTCGGAGATCCTGGTCACGGCCTCAAGCGTAGGCCGGCGGGTTCGGTACAGTCATCCCCTGTGGCCACGACTCCCGAAGCGATCATCCCCGTGCTCGTCTACGAGGACATTCAAGGTGCCCACGACTTCTTGGTCGCGGCGTTCGGGTTCGGCCCCGGACACGTGGACGTCGACGGGGTCGGTCACGCGGTCCACGGCGAGGTGGACGCGTATGGTCAGAGGATCTGGCTGCACCGGACCCTGCCCGAGAAGCAGCTCGGGCCGCCCCGGGCCGGGACGGTGGTCCACGGCGGCCTGGTGGTGCGGGTGGCCGACGTCGATGCGCACTGCGCCCGGGCCCGCGCCGCCGGCGCAGAGGTCCGGGCCGACCCCGAGGACCGCCCCTACGGACAGCGGGAGTACGAGGCGCGCGACCCCGAGGGACACCGCTGGTGGTTCGCCACCGTCACGGAGCCGGCGACAGCTTCCTGAGCACCATTAGGACCGCTCGGCCGCGGCCAGCGCGTTGCGCAGCAGCATCGCCCGGGTCATCGGCCCGACCCCACCCAGGCGAGGGGTGATCCACCCGGCCACCTCGGCCACTCCCGGATCGACGTCGGACAACACCTTGCGGCCGGACCAGCTCGTCCCGGCCCCGACGACCGCCGCGCCTGGTTTCACCATGTCGGCGGTCACCAGACCGGCCGAACCGGCGGCGGCCACCACGATGTCGCCCAAACGGACGTACTCGGCCAAGTCGGGCACTCCGGTGTGCACCACCGTCACCGCGGCATTGCACCCGGGACGCTTGAGGGCCAAGAGCAGGGCCAGCGGCCGCCCGATGGTGAGGCCGCGACCGATCACCACGACGTGGCGGCCCTCGACCGGGACGTCGTAGGCGTGGAGCAGTTCGAGGATGCCGGCCGGCGTGCACGGGAGCGGCCCCGGCGCGCCCATCACCAGGCGGCCCAGGTTCACCGGCTGGAGGCCGTCGACGTCCTTGTCTGGCTCAACGGCCAGCAGCGCCCGCTCCTCGTTCAACCCCGGCGGCAGTGGGACCTGGACCAAGAACGCGTGGATGGCCGGGTTGGCGTTGAAACGGGCCACGGCGTCCTCGACCTCGCGTTGGGTGGCCGTTGCCGGGAGGTGCTCGCGGAAGGACGCGATGCCAACCTCCTGGCAGTCCTGGTGCTTCATGGCCACATAGCGGGCGCTCGGGACGTCGTCGCCGACCAGGATGGTCCCCAGCCCCACCTGGACCCCCTCGGCGGCCAGCTTGGCCGTCCGCTCGGCCACCTCGGCCCGCACCCGGGCCGCCACCGCCTCGCCGTCGAGGATGATCGCGCTCATGGTTGTGCTCCCCTCACCGCTTGTATCGCCTCATCGCTCGCTCGTGCTGATTCAGTGCCGGAAGTCTCAGTGGCGGAAGTCTCAGTGCCGGAAATGACGTTCCCCGGTCGCCACCAGCGCGATGCCGCTGGCATCGGCCGCCTCGATCACCGCCGCGTCACCGACCGAGCCGCCCGGGTGGATCACCGCGGCCACGCCGGCCCGCGCCAGAACCTCCAGGCCGTCGGGGAACGGGAAGAACGCGTCGCTCGCTCCGACGCCGCCCTTGGCCCGGTCGCCGGCCTTGGCCACCGCGATCTCCGCCGCGCCGACCCGTGACTGCTGACCGGCCCCGATGCCCGACGCCTGCCCGCCGGTCACGACGACCACCGCGTTGGACATCGTCCGTGCGCACACCCGCCACGCCAGCACCAGGTCACGCCACTGGTCCTCGGTGGGGGCGACCTTGGTGACCACCTTCCAGTCGGCCCTCGGAGCGAGGAGGCGGTCCCCCTCCTGGACCAACACCGAGCCGCCGATGCTTCGCACCTGGGTCGGGGCGGGCTCGGGGGGTGGCGCAGACAGGATCCGGGTCGCCTTTCGCCGCGCGATCAGGCGCGCCAGCGCGTCGGGCTCGACGGCCGCGGCCACGATCACGTCGGCCTGCGGTCCCGTCGCGATGGCCTCGGCCAACGGGGCGTCGATCGGGCCAGCCACCGCGACCACCCCACCGAAGGCCGACAACGGGTCACAGTCCAGGGCGAGCCGGTAGGCCTCGACGAGGTCGGGGCCGACCGCGGCGCCACACGGGTTGGCGTGCTTGATGATGGCCACGGCCGGCCGGCCGGCGTCGGAGGCGAGCTCGTGGACCAGCCGCCATGCCGCGTCGGTGTCGAAGAGGTTGAGGTAGCTGAGCGCGGTGCCGCTGTGCTGGACCATGTCGTCCCACCACGTCGTCTCCCCGGCGACGCGGTAGCGCGCCCCGTGCTGGTGCGGGTTCTCGCCGTAGCGCAGGACCTCGGCTCGCTCGAGGGTCAGGTGGATGGTGGGCGCGAGCAGCTCGCCGTCGTCGAGCCACCGGACGATCGCGGCGTCATAGCCGGCCGTGTGGGCGAAGGCCGCCCTGGCGAGCCTGCGCCGGGTCTCGTCGGACAGCGCCCCGTGGCGACGCAGCTCGTCGAGCACCTCGGTGTAGTCGGCCGGGGAGACGACCACGCCGACGTGGGCGAAGTTCTTGGCCGCGGCGCGCACCATGGTCGGGCCGCCGATGTCGATCAGCTCGACCGAGGGGTCGCTTCGGAACGGGTAGAGGTTGCACACGACGAGGTCGATCGGATCGATCCCCTGTCGCTCCAACTCGGCCAGGTGCTCGGGCATCGAGCGGTCGGCCAGGATGCCGCCGTGGATCGACGGGTGCAGCGTCTTGACCCGGCCGCCCAGGATCTCGGGCGCCCCGGTGACGTCGCTCACCGCGCGGTGGGCGATACCGGCGTCGCTGAGCGCGGCCGAGGTGTTGCCGCTCGCCAGCAGGTCCCAACCGAGCTCGACCAGGCCCCCCGCGAACTCGACCAACCCGTCCTTGTCATAGACGGACAGCAATGCCCTCATCGATCGTCCTTCCGCCCGGGATCGCCGGTCGTGGCCAGCTCGCCCAGCATCTTGAGCACGGTCGCCGGGTACAGCCGCCGCTCGACCTGCTTGATCCGCTCGTGCAACGTCGCCACGGTGTCGTCCGGGGCGACGGGGACCGCCTCCTGGGCCAGGATCGGGCCGGCGTCCATCTCCAAGGTGGCCAGGTGCACCGTGCACCCGCTGACCTTCACCCCGGCCTCCAGCGCCGCCTCCACCGCGTGCCACCCCGGGAACGCCGGGAGCAGGGCCGGGTGGGTGTTGAGGATCCGCCCGGCGAAGGCGTCGTGCAGCGGCTGGTCGACGACGGTGCCGAACCCGGCCATGGCCACCAGATCGATCTCGGCCTCGCGCAGGGTCTCGGTGAGGGCCACCGTGTAGGCACGCCGGTCGAAGTCGGCGCCGAAGCCCCCGAAGCGCCGCCGGTCGACGAGTGCGCTCGGGACGTCGTTTCGTGCGGCCACGTCCAGTCCGGCACAGGGCCGGTCCGAGACCACCAGGGCCACCGGCACACCCGCTTGGAGCATCGCGTCGAGGATCGTCCCGCTGCCTGACACGAGCACCGCGACGCGCACGCGCCCACGGTACAGGGTGCGCCCGAGCGCTCGGGACAACCGGGCCGGGGTATCGAGGCGGTCGATGGCGAGGACGTTGGGCGCGGTTAGCCGAGCCCCCGGACGATCTCGACCATCTTCTCCCCGGCCTCGGTGGGGTTCGCCGTGACGTGCACGCCGGCCGCCGACAGCGCCTCCATCTTGGCCTGGGCGGTGCCCTGCGATCCCGAGATGATGGCGCCGGCGTGGCCCATCTTGCGGCCGGGCGGCGCCGTCACCCCGGCGATGTAGGCCACCACCGGCTTGGTCATGTGCGCCCCGATGAACTCGGCGGCGCGTTCTTCCTCGGAGCCGCCGATCTCACCGATCATCATCACCGCCCTGGTGTCGGGGTCGGCCTCGAACTCGGCCAGACAGTCGATGAAATTGGTCCCGGGCACCGGATCTCCCCCGATGCCGACACAGGTCGTCTGGCCGACCCCTTGCTGGGACAGCTCGTGAAGGGCCTGGTAGGTGAGGGTCCCCGAGCGGCTGACGATGCCGACCGGTCCGCCCGCCAACGCGATATCGCCCGAGGTGATCCCGATGTTGGTCTTGCCCGGCGAGATGATGCCGGGACAGTTGGGCCCGAGCAGCCGGGTCTCGGGGAACTCGCGCACCAGCCGGTTGTACGCGAGCGCCTCGTCCTGGGCCGGGATCCCCTCGGTGATGCACACGATGAACGAGATGCCCGCCGCGGCCGACTCCAAGATGGCGTCGCACGCGAACCGGGGCGGCACGACCACGAAGGAGGCCACCGCCCCGGTGGCGTCGACCGCCTGGGCGACCGTGTCGTAGACGGGGATCCCGTCGACGTCGGTGCCCCCCTTGCCCGGCGTGACCCCGGCCACCACCTTGGTCCCGTAGTCGCGGTTGCGCAGGCCGTGGAACCGGCCCTGGCCGCCGGTCAGACCCTGCACCAAGACGGTCGTCTTTTCGTCGACGAAGATGCTCACGTTCTCTCTCCCCCGACTATCGGGCCAACTCGACGGCCCGACGCGCCGCGGCCAACATCGTCGGCTCGGCCAGGACACGATCGGATAGATGGGGCGCCAGCAGCGCCCGGCCGGCCTCGGCGTTGGTCCCGTCGAGGCGCAGCACGATCGGCGAGCGGATCTCGACGCTCGAGAGCGCCTCGATGACCCCGGTGGCGACGTCGTCGACCCGGGTGATCCCTCCGAAGATGTTCACGAGGATGGACCGCACCGAGGGATCGGCGTTGATGACCTCGAGCGCGGCGGTCATCACGGCGGCGTTCGCCCCGCCGCCGATGTCCAAGAAGTTGGCCGCCGCGCCACCGACCTGGTTCACCACATCCAGGGTGCTCATGGCCAGGCCGGCGCCGTTGGCGATGATGCCGACCGTGCCTTCGAGCCCGATGTAGTTGAGCCCCTTCTCCTTGGCCATCTTCTCGCGTGGGTCTTCGCTTTCGGTACCGGCCAGCAACTCCCACTCGGGGTGCCGGAAGGCGGCGTTCTCGTCGAGGGTGACCTTGGCGTCCAGCGCGTGCACGGCCCCGTCGGGGGTCAAGATCAACGGGTTGATCTCCACGAGGTCGCAGTCGCCCTCCACGAAGCAGTGGTACAGGTTCACGAGCAGCTTCGCCGCCCCGTCGCGGGCCACCTCGTCGAGCCCGGCCTCGTCGACCCAGCGGCGCGCCGTCGCCTCGTCGAGCCCGTCACACGGGTTGACGTGGAGCCGGGCGATCGCTTCGGGGTTGGTCGCCGCCACCTCTTCGATCTCGACCCCGCCGGCCGCCGACAGCATGCCCAGGTGGAGCTTGGCCGGCCGGTCGAGCGTGAAGCTGGCGTAGTACTCCTTCTCGATGTCCGAGGCGTGCTCGACCCAGACCCGGTGCACCGTGTGGCCCTTGATGTCCATGCCCAAGATGGCGTCGGCCGCTTGGCGAACGTCGCCGGGGTTGCCGGCCAGCTTGATGCCGCCGGCCTTGCCCCGGCCGCCCACCTTCACCTGTGCCTTCACCACCACCGGGTAGCCGGCCTGCTCGGCCTGCTCGACCGCCTCCTCGGCGGCATCGGCGATGCCGCCGGGCGAGCTCGGTATGCCGAAGCGGGCGAAGTACTGCTTGCCCTGGTATTCGTAGAGATCCACTTTTGTCCTCTGGGTCTTCTGCTGTGTCGGTCTGTCGGTGTGTCGGGTCGGTCTGTCGGTAGGCGACGACCGGGGCTTGCCGGTCGGGTCTGGTCAATGGGCCCGGCGCGCCGGGGCGGCCCTCAAGCGCCGAGTGCCTCCTCGCGCCGGTCGAGCGCGCCGGCCAGCCACTCCCCTATCGAGGGCAGCGACGAACCGGGCGTGAACACGGCCACGACCCCGAGATCGGTGAGCTTGGAGATGTCCGAATCCGGGATGATCCCGCCCACGATCACCAGCACGTCGCCGCGGCCGGCCGCGGCCAGACCCTCGAGCACCTTGGGGACCAAGGAGAGATGGGCCCCCGAGAGCATGGACAACCCCACCGCGTCGGCGTCCTCCTGCACCACGGCGCTGACCACCTGCTCGGGGGTCTGGTGCAGCCCGGTGTAGACGACCTCGAAGCCGGCGTCTCGGAGCGCACGCGCGATGACCTTCGCCCCGCGGTCGTGTCCGTCCAGCCCTGGCTTCGCCACCACCACCCGGTAGGGACGTTTCATGGAAGCCTGATGATAGGCGGGTACCCCCGGGGTAGGGCCAGCCGCCACTCAGGCCCGGCGCAACGGAGCGGCCGAGAGCAGCAGCTTCTTGCGCCCGACCGAGCCGAACCGGACCTCGGCCTGGGCGCCGTCGCCTTCTCCGGTTGCCGAGATGACCGTGCCTTCCCCCCAGCGGTCGTGCACCACCTGGTCGCCGGCCATCAGGCCGAGCGTCTCGGCCCCGGTCGTCTGGCGGCGCGACGGCGGTCGGGGGAACCCGAAGTCGGCCTTGCCGCTGCCCACCACGCCGACGTCGTGGACCAGCTCGCTCGGGACCTCGGCCAGGAACCGGGACGGGATGTTGTGCGAGGTGGTCCCCCACAGGGTCCTGCGCCAGGCGTGCGACATGTACAGGCGCTCGCGGGCCCGGGTGACTCCCACGTAGCAGAGGCGGCGCTCCTCTTCGAGCTCGAGCGGCTCGGCCAGGGTCCGCATGTGGGGGAAGATCCCCTCTTCGAGCCCGGTCAGGAACACCGCCGAGAACTCCAGCCCCTTGGCGGTGTGCATCGTCATCAGGTTGACCCGGGTGCCGTCGCCGTCCAGCTCGTCGGAGTCGGCCACCAGGGCCACCGTCTCGAGGAACTCGGAGAGGTCCTCGTACTCGGCGGCCACCCCGGCCAGCTCGAAGATGTTCTCGATCCTGCCGTCGGCCTCGTGGGTCCGCTCGGCCTCCAGCTCGCGCACGTAGCCGGTCCGGTCGGCCACCGCCTCCACCAGGTCCCCGGGCGCCAGGGTCTCGGCCAGCCGGGCCAGCTCGGCCAGCAGGTCGCGCAGCGAGTGGGCCCCCTTCAGCGCCTTGCCGGTGAGGCCGGCGTCCTCGGCGTGGTCGAGCGCTTCTGGGATCGGAAGGTCGTGCTCCTTGGCCCACGTCACCAGCCGGGCGACCGAGGTGTCGCCGATGCCCCGCTTGGGCACGTTCAAAATGCGCCGCGCCGAGATCTCGTCGGCCGGGTTCCCGAGGAGACGGACGTAGGCGAGCATGTCCTTCACCTCTCGGCGGTCGTAGAAGCGGGTGCCCCCGACCACCTTGTAGGGAACCTCGGCGCGAACGAGCTGCTCCTCGAAGACCCGGCTCTGCGCGTTGGTGCGGTAGAAGATCGCCATCTCCGAGTAACTCAGGTGCTCGCGGTGGTGCAGGCGCAGCAGCTCGCTCGCGACAAAGGACGCCTCGTCGTGCTCGTCCTCGGCGCGGTAGCGGGCGATGGGCGGGCCCGCCTCCCCTTCGGTGAAGAGGCGCTTGGGCCGGCGGGCCACGTTGTGCGAGATGATCGCGTTCGCGGCATCGAGCACCCGCTGGGTCGAGCGGTAGTTCTGCTCGAGCACGATCGTCGTCGCGTTCCCGAACGCCTGCTCGAACTGCAAGATGTTCGACACATCGGCACCGCGCCAGCGGTACACGGACTGGTCCGAGTCACCGACCACGCACACGTTCCCATGCGCCGCGCCGAGCAGGATCACCAACCGGTTCTGGGCCTTGTTGGTGTCCTGGTACTCGTCGACCAAGATGTGCTTGAACCGCTGCTGGTACCCGGTGCGCACGACATCGGACGCCTCCAGCAGGTTGACGGCGACCATCAACAGGTCGTCGAAGTCCATGGCGTTGGCCGCCAAGAGCCGCTGCTGGTACCGGGCGTAGACCTCGGCGATGCGGCTCGCGAACGGGTCCGAACGCGAGTTCTCGCGGAAGGTCTCGAAGTCGATGAGCTCTGCCTTGGCCTGTGAGATCACCCCGGCGACCGAACGGGGCGGCAGGCGCTTGGTGTCGAGGCCGAGCTCGGCCTCGATCACCTCGATGAGGCGCCGGGAGTCCACGTCGTCGTAGACGGTGAAGGACTGCTGGTACCCGAGGATCGACGCGTGGGACCGCAGCATGCGCAGGCAGGCCGAGTGGAACGTCGACACCCACATCCGCTCGGCCCGTTTCCCGACCAGCTCGACCACCCGGCGACGCATCTCGTCGGCCGCCTTGTTGGTGAAGGTGATGGCCAGGATCTCCCACGGGGCCGCCTCGTCGGTGGCCAACAGATGGGCGATACGCCGCGTGAGGACGCGGGTCTTGCCCGACCCGGCGCCCGCCACCACGAGCAACGGGCCCCCGCGGTGGGCCACCGCGGCCCGCTGCGGCGGGTTCAGGTCCTCCAGCAGCTCGTCGGGGCGGGGCGCCCGGCGGCGGTCGTCGGCGGGCCCGGCCGCACGGACCGAACCCCGGGACGGCACCGGTTCTTCGGGGGGGAGGTGCGGCGGGGTCGGCGGGTGCTCGTGGGCACCGTCGAGCGGCGGGGGCGGATCCTCGATCGCCTCGTCGGTCTCGCCCGGCCCGGGCGCGTCCGGGGCCAGCGCGTCGAGGGAGAACAACCGGGGTTCGCCGTGGGCCGGCGGCACGCTCACTCCCATTCGATGGTGCCGGGCGGCTTCGACGTGACGTCGAGTGCCACCCGGTTGACCCCGTCGACCTCACCGATGATGCGCGAGGCGATGCGCTCCACCAGGTCGTAGGGGAGGCGGGCCCAGTCGGCGGTCATCGCGTCGTCACTGGTCACCGCCCGGATCACGATCGGATACGCGTAGGTGCGGCCGTCTCCCATGACGCCCACGGTGCGGGTGGCCGGCAGCACGGCGAAGCTCTGCCAGAGCTCCCGGTAGAGCCCGGCCTTGCGGATCTCCTCGATGACGATGGTGTCGGCGGCCCGGACGATCTCCACCCGCTCGCGGGTGACCTCGCCGGTGATCCGGACGGCCAGGCCGGGACCGGGGAACGGGTGCCGCCAGACGATGTCGGCGGGCAGGCCCAGCTCCTCGCCCACCGCACGGACCTCGTCTTTGAAGAGGAGCCGCAGCGGCTCGACCAGTTCGAAGGACAGGTCGTCGGGCAGGCCCCCGACGTTGTGGTGCGACTTGATGCTGGCCGAGTCGCCGGTCCCCGACTCGATGACGTCGGGGTAGAGCGTTCCTTGGACCAAGAACCGCGGCCCGGCATCACCCGAGCCGAGCTCGACCGCGACCTCCTCGAAGATCCGGATGAACAGCTCGCCGATCCGCTTGCGCTTGTCCTCGGGGTCGAGCACGCCAGCCAGCGCCTCGAAGAACCGGTCGGCTGCCTTCACGTGGACCAGGTCGATGCGGAACTGGCGCCGGAAGGTCTCCTCGACCTGCTCGCCCTCGCCGGCCCGCATCAGCCCGGTGTCGACGAACACGCAGGTGAGCTGGTCCCCCACCGCCTTGTGGACCAGGGCCGCCGCCACCGCCGAATCGACCCCGCCGCTCAGCGCGCACAGCACGCGGTCCGAGCCGACCTGGGCCCGGACGGCTTCGACCCCCGACTCGATGATCGACACGTGGGTCCAGCTGGCCGGGCACCCGCACACCTCGTGGGCGAACCGGGCGATGAACTCGGACCCCCGGGCCGTGTGGACCACCTCGGGGTGGAACTGCACGCCGAAGATCCGCCGTTCCGGGTCCCCGAACGCGGCCACCGGGGAGTCGGCGCTCTTGGCCAGGACTTCGAAGCCCGGCGGGGGCTCGGTGATCGCGTCGCCATGGCTCATCCAGACCTCGGCCTCGACCGGCCAGTCGGCGAACAGCGAGGAGGACCCGACGACGGACATCTCGGTCCGGCCGTACTCGCCCTTGCCGGTGTGGGCCACCGTGCCGTCGAGCTGCAGCGCGATCAGCTGGGCCCCGTAACAGATCCCGAGGATGGGGATCCCGAGGTCATAGACGGCCGGGTCGAGCGTCAGCGCCTGACCCTCGTAGACAGATTTCGGGCCGCCCGACAAGATGATGCCGCGGGGCTTGCGCTCGGCCAGCTCGGCCGCGGTCACGCTGGCAGGGACGATCTCGGAGAAGACGTGGGCCTCCCGCACCCGGCGGGCGATCAGCCTCGAGTACTGCGCGCCGAAGTCGACGACGACGACCGCGTCGCCGACCGGGGTCAATGGCCCATGCCGACGCCCTGAGACCGCTGGAGCTGCTTGCCCTCGGTCTGCAGGGACGGGGCCACCATGACTTCTGCCTTCTGGAACTCCTTCACCGTCTCGTACCCGCAGGTCGCCATCGCCGTGCGAAGGGCACCGAAGAGGTTCATGCGGCCGTCGTTCTCATGGGCCGGTCCGAGCAGGATCTCTTTGAGCGACCCCCGAACCCCGGTGCGCACCCGGGCCCCGCGAGGAAGGGTGGGGTGGAACGTGGCCATGCCCCAATGGAAGCCGCGGGCCGGCGCCTCGAACGCAGAGGACAACGGCGAGCCGAGCATGACCGCGTCGGCACCGCACGCGACCGCCTTCGCGATGTCGCCACCCTTGCTCATGCCGCCGTCCGCGATCACGTGCACGTACACGCCGGTCTCGTCGAGGTGGCGCATGCGGGCCCCGGCGACGTCCGCGATCGCAGTCGCCTGGGGCACCCCGATGCCGAGCACCCCGCGGGTCGTGCACGCGTTGCCGGGGCCGACGCCGACCAGCACGCCGACCGCGCCGGTGCGCATGAGGTGGAGTCCGGCTTGGTAGGAGGCGCAACCCCCGACGATGACCGGGAGGTCGAACTCTCGGATGAACTTCTTCAGGTTGAGCGGTTCGACGGTCTTGGACACGTGCTCGGCCGAGACCACGGTGCCCTGGATGACCAGGATGTCCAGCTCCGCCGCGATCACCGCCTCTGCGAGGCCGAGGGTGCGCTGGGGCGTGACCGACGCCGCCGCGGTCACGCCGGCCTCCTTGATCTGCCGGATCCGCTCGGTGACCAGCTCGAGCTTGATCGGCTCGGAGTACATCTGCTGCATCCGGCTGGTGGCCTTCTCGTCGTCGAGCTCCCGGATCTCGTCGAACAGGGAGGTGGGGTCCTCGTAGCGGGTCCAGAGGCCCTCGAGGTTGAGCACGCCCAGGCCCCCGAGCCGTCCGAGCTCGATGGCGGTGGCCGGCGAGGTGACGCCGTCCATGGCCGCCCCGAGCACGGGCAACTCGAACCGGTAGGCGTCGATCTCCCAGGAGATGTCGACATCCTCGGGATCTCGGGTTCTCCGGCTGGGCACGATGGCGATGTCATCGAACCCATACGCCTGGCGTCCGGTCTTGAAAATGCCGATTTCGATCTCAGCCACCCGGTTGACCTCCGGCTCCGGTCTCGCCCGGCGCTCGTTGCCGGGGCCCCGACGGTCTCAGTCGAGCCGACCCTACGAACTGCGACGCCGCCCCAACCTTACCGTCTGGGTCCGACCCTCCCGATGAGTGGCGGCCACGGTTTTCGAGGATCGCCGATCAGACCATCGTCTGGCCGGCGCTGGCGTTGACCGCCTCACCGGTGATCGCGGCGGCGTCCGGCGACAGCAGCCAGGCGATGGTGGCCGCGATCTCCTCGGCGCTCTGGAGGCGCCGCAGGGGGATCTCCCGCTCGAGGTACGCGTGCAGCCCCTCGGGGCCCCCGACCAGCTGCTCGAAGAGCCCGTTGGGGTTGATGAGGTCGGTATCGACGGTCCCCGGGCACACCGCGTTGACGGCGATGCCGGCCGGGCCGAGCTCGAGGGCCATCGTCTGGGTCAGCAGGATCACACCGGCCTTGGCGGCGCAGTAGGCGCCCAGCAGCGCGAAGGCCCGCTTGCCGGCCTGGCTCGACACGTTGCAGATCCGACCACCTACCCCGGCCGCCACCATCCGGGCGGCGCAGGCCCGCGAGACGAGCCAGGTGCCGATCACGTTCACGTCGAGGACGTGACGGAACTCGGCTTCGGGGAGCGAGATCAACGGGCCGAGGCCGAACCCCGGGCCGCTCCCCCCAGCGACGTTCGCCACCAGGGTGACGGTGCCCAGCGCCTCGGTGGCCTGGGCGACGGCCGCCTCCACCTGATCCTCCTGCGACACGTCGGCCCGGGCGGCCACCGCCCGGCGTCCGAGTGCGGTGATCTCGGCCACCACCGCGTCGAGGTCGTCGTTGGTCGCCGTGCCATGGCCCGGCGCGGACGCATAGGGCCGGGCGATGTCGAGGCAGGCGACGTCGGCGCCGGCCTTGGCCAACGCCAGCGCGGTGGCCCGGCCGCTGCCCCGGGGTCGAGCGGCGCCGGTGACGAGCGCGACCTTCCCGGCCAGCGGGCCGTCGCTCACGCGGTGACCAGGATCTTGCAGTGGCGGTCGGGTTGGCCAAGATCCTCGAACGCTCCGGCCACCCCGTCGAGGTCGACCTCGCCGGTGATCATGGGCGCCACGTTGAGGTCCCCCTCGGCGATGGCGAGCAGGGTTTCGGAGAACTCGTCGAGGTCGTAGCCGAGCACGAACTGGAGTGACAGCTCCTTCGCGATGCCCCAGAACGGGGTGAGGTGGTCTCCGCCCATGCACACACCCACGACCACGATCCGGGTCTTGGTCGGCGAGGACCGCAGCGCCCCGTCGATGACGCCGGGCACACCCACCGCCTCGAACACGACCAGCTGGCATCCCCCTCCGTGCGCGGCCCAGGCGTCGAAGACGTCGCCGGTCGCCGCGTCGACGACGTGGTGCGCTCCCATTCGGGCGGCCAACGATCGCCTGAACGCGGAGAGGTCCGCTGCGACGATCGGCTCGATGCCGCGCCGAGCGAGCGCGGCGATCACCGCGATCCCGACCGGACCGCACCCGATCACCACCGCTCCTTCGCCCGCCACGATCCCGGAACGGTTGACCGCGTGCAGGCCGACCGCCATCGGCTCGCTCAGCGCGGCCCGGCGGGCGTCCAGCCCGTTCGGAACGGTCTGCACCAGCGGTGCCGAGAGGAGCATGCGCTCGGCGTAGCCGGCCGGGAGCTCGTTGGTGTACGCGAGGTCCGAGATGCCCGAGGCGCTCACCATGACCGGCACCGAGGTGACGAGCGTCCCGACGGCCGGACCGGCGGTGTCGGGCCCGACCTCGAGGACCTCGGCGGCGAACTCGTGGCCCATGAAGACGTCGCGGGAAAGATCGACTCGTGGCACGCCGACATCGGGTGCCCCACGCATCTGGCCGATGAGCTCGACCATGGTGGCCCCGTGCTTAGCGAAGTGCAGGTCCGAGCCGCAGATGCCGCACGCCTTCACCTCGACCAGCACCTGGCCGAAGCCGGCCGACGGATCCTCGACGTCGTCGCGGACGACCATCTTCCCGTTGCGAAGCACGGCCGCCCGCATCAGTCGGACCCGTGCGTGGTGGCCGCCGCCTTCTCCTCGACGTGCGAGGTGATCGCCTCCACGATGGCCTGGCCGGCCCGCCCGAACAGTTCGTCGCGTTTGGCCGACGCCCAGTCGTGGGAGTTGCGGGGCGCCCCCAGGCGGCCCTTGAAATGGGGGATGACCTCCCGGGCGAACAGGCGGTAGGACCGCAGCGTCGCCTCGCGGTCGGCCCAGTCGTGGCCGAGCAGGAGGAACGCGCCGAAGCCCCCCGACTGCTCGATCAGTCCCTCGATGTACGCGATGGCGTCGTCGGGCGTGCCGATGACGATGTTGCCGCCCGCCGCGTAGCTCTCGACGAACTGGCGGGGGTCGGTCCCGGCGTCCTCGACCTGGTAGCCGAGCGGGACGAAACCGGCGGTGCCGAAGTAGTTGGAGAAGTCCTTCAGCCCGAAGGTGCACTCCTCGATGGCCTTGTCCCTGGTCTCGGCGATGTGCATGGCGCCGAGCACGCGCCAGTTGTTGCGGTCCGGCGGGGCATGGCCGGCGGCGGCGGCCTGGTCCTCGACGACCCCCCAGGCCTGGCCGATGGCGGCGAAGCCGCCCTCGATGACCTGCATGGACAGCGAGAGGAGCGACGTCTGGTAACGACCGGCCAGTCGTGGCCCCGACGGCGAGATCATCGCGGCCACGGCCACCTCGAAGTGCGGGTGGCTGTAGGGGCGCAGCTGGAGCCGCGCCTCTTTCATGGTGAACCAGTCCGTCTCGCGGGTGACCGGCTCCTCGGATCGCAACAACGCCAAGATGGCCTCCAAGGACTCCTCCATGCGCCGGCGCTGGTCGACCGGGTCGATGCCCATCACGAAGGCGTCGCTCGGCAGTGCGCCCGGACCGGTGCCGAACATGACCCGCCCCCGGGTCAGGTGGTCGAGCAGCACCATGCGGTCGGCGACCAGCCACGGGTGGTGGTACGGAAGCGACACCACGCCCGTGCCGAGCCTGATGTGCTTCGTCCGCTCGGCCGCCACCGCGATGAAGATCTCCGGACAACCGATCAACTCGTAGCCGCCCGAGTGGTG
>Ga0181521_10000794_pt1 | contig 39105 bp, 34 predicted proteins | sample PEATcosm2014_Bin_32_FD_119764 | JGI IMG/M metagenome (GOLD analysis project Ga0181521, IMG submission 119764) | Peatland microbial communities from MTU Mesocosm Facility, Houghton, MI, USA - PEATcosm2014_Bin02_60_metaG | ecosystem: Environmental > Terrestrial > Soil > Wetlands > Peat | place...
GGCGTTTCGTGGCGGACGCCCGCGGCTTGGCAGGCCGTCATCCGCGCCGGCAAGGTTGTGGAATGGCGGGTGTTCGCGGACAATAAACCGGTCTATGAGATCCTCGCGCGGCGGCCGGCCGGCGCCTGAACGGCGCTATCTCCGGTAGATTTCGCGCCAGCCGGCGGTGCGGATGACGACTCCCAAAATGGTTCCGGAAATCGCTCCCACCGCCCAGCCGATGGCGGTAACCGAGCCGTTGGAGAGGAAGTGCAACTGTCCGGTTTTAGCGCGGGTGGAGAGGCCAATCCCGAGCCCGACGCCCGCGCCGGCGGCCAGGCCGATGAGCGCGTTCCGCCCGCGATGACCTGGCTTCCGAATCCACACGGCCGTCACCTGCTGCCGGTCGAAAGTCTGCGGCGCGATGCGGCCATGGCCGTCAAGCCTATCACCCTCGCCGGACGAACGCAATTTCAGGGTCGTTTAGAACCTGGTCACTTCGGTGAAATTGAAGTTGCCGATTTTCATGGCCGGGACCACCATGTCGAAAGCCTCTTCGCCGGAGGCGCGCACCGGCGTTCCCAGCAGTTCCACATTCGACAGCATTTCCATGAGCCCCTGGTTGAAGCGGAAGTTGCGCAAGCCGGCGGTGACGCGGCCGTCTTCCACCAGGAACGTGCCGTCGCGGGTCATACCCGTAAAGATCTTTTCGTAAGGGTCGACTTCGCGGATGTACCAGAGGCGCGTTACCAGCACGCCGTGGCCGGTCGAGGCGATCATTTCCGCTAGGCTGCTTTCGCCGCCCGCGATTACGATGTTGGCGGGCGCTTCGCCGTACTCGTTGGGCAGCGGGAACCCGTGGCCGGTGGGCTCGACGCCGGCCAGCGCGGCGGCATGGCGGCAATAAGCGATGTCGCGTGGGGCGCCGCTCTCCACCAGGGTCAACGGCCGGCGCGGCACGCCTTCGCCGTCGAAAGGCGCGCCGGCCTGCAGAGGATGGGTGGCATCGTCGTGGATCCGGATGTTATCGCCGAAAATCTTCTGGCCGATGCGGTCGTTCAAAAAGCTGCGGCCATCGCGAATGGCGGTAGCGCTGAAATCGCCGAACATCTGGCCGGCCAGGTCGAGCACCGCGGCCGGTTCCAAAATCACGGTGTAGCGGCCGGCGGGCAGCTCGCGGGGATGGCGCGAGGCGTTGGCTTTCTGCGCGGCGGAAACGGCCAGCGCGAGCGGGTCCAGGTCGCCGTGATAGCAGGCGCTGGCTTTGGCCCACCCGGAACTATCGGGCGCCATGGCGGTAATGGAAAAACGCGCCATGGTTTCGCTATGCCAGGCGGCCACGCCGCGCGAATTGAGCAGGGCGAAGGCGGATTCGCCGGTCGAATAAATGCCGGCCGCGGTCTGCCCGGCGCCCTCGACGGCGCGGATGGCTTCGGCCACCGCCAGGGCGCGCTCTTCCGGGGTGGCGCGCGCGGTGGCTTCGAAATGGCGCTGCACGCTGGGGTAAGGGGCCGGTTCGGCCAGCGGCGGCAGGTCGGGATCGGGTTCGGTGAGCCGGGTGATGCCGATGGCCTGCTCGACCACTTCGCGAATGCCATCCGGGTCCAGGCGATTGGTGGATGCGCGCGCGGTGCGGCCTTCCACGATGACGCGCACGGAAAGATGGCGCGCAGTTTCGGAGACGTTCTGGTGGATGGCGTTATTGGCGAAGCGGGTGAGGGCGCTGGAGCCGGCGGCAAGAATCACTTCGACGTCTTGCACGCCGCGCGTACGGGCCGCCGCGAGGGATTGCTCGAAGGCATCCGCGCACCACGGAGGGCAGCTATCCGCCATAAGCGCTCCCGATCTTGATGTTGTGAAAACGCGCCGGGCTGGCGCCGTGGCCGGTGCCCATCACCTGCTCGGGCTGGCCCTTGCCGCAGTTGGGAACGCCCCACAGCGTCCAGTGCTCGCGGCCGGCGATGGCGGAGCAGGCGTTCCAGAATTCGGTGGAGATGCCGCTGTAGCTGGGGTTCTTGAGCATGCGCACGCGCCGGCCGTTTTTGATTTCCCAGCCGATCTCGCAGCCGAACTGGAAGTTGTAGCGCTTGTCGTCGATGGACCAACTGCGGTTGGTCTCCATGTAAATGCCGTCGCCCGAGAAAACTTCCTCCAGCGATTGTTCGCCCGGCAGGAGGCTGACGTCGGTCATGCGGATGAGGGGCAGGCGCGCCCAGCCATCGGCGCGCATGCAGCCATTGGAGCGCGTTTCGCCGATAGCCGCGGCGGTTTCGCGGGAAGTCATGTAGCCGGTGAAAAGGCCGCCGCGGATGATATCGATGGATTGCGCGGGCACGCCTTCGTCATCGAAGGCGAAAGTTCCCAAGCCCGGGCCGTGCTCCAGGCGGGCGTCGCACACCACGTTGACGATCTCCGAGCCATAGCGCAGGCGGTTGAGCTGGTCGAGCGTGAGGAAGCTCATGCCGGCGTAATTGGCTTCGCTGCCCAGGACGCGGTCGAGCTCGATGGGATGCCCTATGGATTCGTGAATCTGCAAGCCGAGCTGCGAGCTGTCGAGAATCAAATCGAATTCGCCTTCCGGGCACTGTTCGGCGGCGTGCAGCGCCGCGGCTTCTTCGGCGATGCGCGGAGCGTGCGCGAGCAGGTCCAGCTCCTCCACCAGCTCGTAGCCTTTCAACTGATACTGGCCACCGAAGGAGTTGGGGAAGCTGCGTCTTTGAATCTCCCCGTCTTTGTAACAGAGGGCGGAAAAGCCGGCGCCGCTCATAACGCGCGTTTGGTCGATCAAGCTGCCCAGGGTGGACGCGAACACCTGGCGGCGGCGCTCGAAATGCATGGAGGCTTCGGCCAGGCTGGTGGCGGGGTTGTGGCGCAGTTCGGCGTCCACGGCGAGCAGCGCGCCCAATTGCCGATCCACGGGAATGGAAAACGGGTCGATGCGGCAGGGGGAAGACCAGACGGCCCGATAGCTTTGTTCGGGCGCCAGCGCGACATCTTCTTTTTTGGCGGCGGCGGAAGCGCGGGCGATCGCGAGAGCCAGCGCGGCGCAGCGGTCGATGCCGGCCCCCGTGAGATCGTCGGTGGCGGCGAAGCCCCAGCAGCCCGCGGCCACGACGCGCATGCCGATGCCGATGGAATCGGAGCTGGAAACGTGCCCGGCCTTGCCGTTCTTGGTGGTGATTTCGCGCTCGCGCGACTCGATGGCGCGCACGTCGGCATAAGAGACGCCGCGGCGCGCCAGAGCATCCAGGGCGCGAAGTGCCAGGTCTTTCATCGCGGAGTAATCAGGCCCCCGAGTTTATCCTGCTCGCCGGCGGCGGTGCGGGGAAAGCGCGTGGAGTACGCTTCCGGATATTTCAGGCCCGAGCCGGTATTGTAGAGCACGATGCGTTCGTCGCCTTTGAAAAAGCCGGAGGCCAGAAGCTTTTGTAGGGCGGCCACGCAGGCCGCGCCTTCGGGAGCGGCATAGACGCCCTGGTCGCTGGCCAGTTGGATGCCGGCTTCGAGCATTTCGTCGTCGCTCACGGCCACCGCGGCGCCGCCGCTTTCGCGCACGCCTTGCAGCACCAGGAAATCGCCCAGGGCTTTGGGAACGCGCAGGCCGGCGGCCACGGTGTGGGCATTTTCGAAGAAGCGGCTGCGCGGCTGGTTCTCTTGGTAGGCGCGCACGATAGGGGCGCAGCCCTCCGCCTGCACGGCGATCATCTTGGGGCGCTTGGCGCCGATCCAACCCAGCTTTTCCATTTCGGCAAAGGCTTTCCACATGCCGATCAGGCCAACGCCGCCGCCGGTAGGGTAGAAGATGGCTTCGGGCAGTTCCCAATCCATCTGCTCGGCCACTTCGTAACCCATGGTCTTTTTGCCTTCGATGCGGTAAGGCTCCTTGAGCGTGCTGACGTCGAACCAGCCTTCCTTGGGACCCAGTTCGGCGACCATTCGGCCGCAATCGCCGATCAGGCCGTCCACCAGGGTGACGTGCGCGCCGTAGGCTTTGCAGTCCAGGTAATTGGCCTGGGGGACATCGCGCGGCATGAAGATGAAAGATTCCATGCCGGCCGCCGCGGCGTAGGCGGCCATGGCGCTGGCGGCGTTGCCGGCCGATGGGATGGCCACTTTACGGACCCCCAGTTCCACGCACATGGAAATGGCGCAGGAGAGGCTGCGCGCTTTGAAAGAGCCGGTGGGATTGAGGCCTTCGTCTTTCACCCAAAGGCAGTCCTGCATGCCCAGGCGCGCCGCCAGGCGGGTGGCGCGCAGCAACGGCGTCCAGCCCTCGCCGAGTGTTACAATCGCTTCATCTTTAGGCGGTAGAACCGGCGCATAGCGCCACATGCTGGAGGGTCCGCGGGAAACGTCGCGCCTTCTCCAGCGGCTTCGGATTGTATCCAGGTCATACCGCACCAGCAGCGGTCCGCCGCAACTACAGAGGTTCGCTACCTGCCCTGCCTCCAGCCTCTTGTTGCACAAGCTGCACTCCAAATGCGTCGCTTTAGCCATGAAATACAAAGTCTAACACCCGGAATAAACGACGCATGAAATTTGTCCGTATCGCCCTGCTTCCGGCTGGCGCCGCAATTCTCCGCGGGCCGGCCCAATATGTACCGGATCTGATTCACCTGCTGGAGGGGCGCGCGCTCGCCTTGCGCGCCAAACCGGCCATTCTGGACCTCGCCCGGGCGCGCGCCAGGATCCTCGCGGCCGCTCACAAACACAACGTGCACCCGGCTCGAGAACGGGCCGGTGTAAATCGGGCAAAAAGTCCTATTACGTATCTATTACGCGCGCCCCTTCTCTTAGGCGGCGGGGCGTGCTCCAATCGGGACATGAGCGGGCTTGTCGACGGCATCGTGGTGGGCCTTCTCGCGATTGCCGATATCGCTTTTCTGGCACACCTGCGCCGCCGTAGGGCGCGCGCCTTGCGGATCCGGCGCATGTGGCGGAGTTTGGCACTCGCCGTGCGGCGGGCCAACAGCGATCCGGCCGGCGTGGCGAACAGGCCGTCGCCGCGTATGGGGCCGGTGGCTGCAGCGCGGCGGCAGCGGCTCTCGGTGGAGCGGGCGGAAGCGCGATAGGGCGAATCTAGACGTCGAACCCCATCACCGTGCAATAGCGTATTCGACGGACTTCGAATCTGCCATGCGTTTCGACGCGTCGAGAATCTCAATGCCCCGCGCGGCCCGAATCAAGCCGGTCATTGCCCCTTGGAGCTGGCGACGAAAGAAAATGGTGCGCTCTCGCCTGTGGAGAGCGTACCCGGCAAACTGAGCGGCGCGTGGGTTTTGAAATTGAAAGGAACCCGGATGCCGGTTTCCGCCATTTTCGAGAATCTGCACGCCGGCGCGAATATCGATGACATCCTGGAGTGGTTCGATGGGCTCGACCGCGAACAAGTGAAGGCGGTGATCGAATTCGCCGCCCGCAGTCTCGATAAGGAGCCGCTGCTCGCGCCTTAGATGCTGATCGTGGCGTGGCTACAGCTTGCCGGCCGGCGAGTCCGGATCGAAAGCCCGTTGGATGGCCAGGCTGACTTGCCGCATTCGAGTTGCAGACAGGGGCCTCGGCAAACGTTCTCCGAGTAGGGACTTTTTTAGAGTCGTGACGAAATGGCCTTTCAGCCAAGAGGGTCCAGGCAACCCCGTTTCTCCCGCTTCCAATCGCAACGTTGTGGGACCTTCCACTCCCTGGCTGGCAAACGGAACGATCAAAACCGAGTCAACCCGGTCACTCATGTTCCTGGAGTCGAGCGACACCACCAGCACCCAATGGCGCGCAGGCGGGCTTCCGATCATCGCGGTCCATATTTCACCGCGGCGGGGAGCACTAGGGCTGGTCAAAGTCTAACTCCGCGGACGCCGCGCTCAAGGCGTCTTCCAGGGCGCCTTCCTCCGCGGCGACCGGCGCATCGAGACCGTTGAAATACTCAGCCGTTGCTCGCTCCAAAGCCGCGCGGTTTTGGATCCTGCGAGCCACCGCAACGGCCTTGTCCACCGCCTCGCCGAAACTCTCCGCTCTGCCGGTTTTTACCATTCGGTGGAGGTAGGCATAGCTCTTGGCGTCAATCGTCGTCGACAATTTCTTGCGCTGAAGCACATCTCCTATTTTAGGGGATAAAATATGTCCTTGGCAACGAAACGATCCTCCCCCCTCGCGAGCGAAAACGGCTACTCCGACGAACAGGCGGCGGCCCTTTAGTGGAGCGCGGCGACGTTTACCACGTCGATTTGAATCCCATCCAAGGTCGCGAGCAGGCAGGCTCGCGTTACGTGCTGATCGTTTCGCCGAAAGCATTCAACGTTCTGGGGACGCCGCTGGTCTGCCCTATCACACAGGGCGGTCGAGAGGCTTCCCGCGTTTATCGTCGACGAGGTTCTGGCGAAGCTTTCCACGCTTCTCGAATAGAACCGCCCTACCCCAACTGCTCCAGTTCCCCCTCCAGCAGCGCCACATGCTCCTCTTCCTCCGCGGCCAGTTCGCTGCAAAGGTCCTTTTCCAACCCATCCGGCAGATCGGCCGCCAGCTTGTGGAAATGGTCGCGGGTGCGGCGTTCCATCTCCAGGGCGGCGCGGTAGAGGTCGGCGATTCCGGAATCCGCGGTGACCTGGATGCCGCGGAAGAGCCAGTTGGAAAGCAGCGTCTGCTCGTCTTCGGAAAGCTCCACGACTTCCCGATCCAGGTGGGCGTGGTATTTCTCCTCCAGCTCGTGCAGATGGTCCAATTCGGCTTCGTAGAGGCGCTCCAGAACGGAGCGCTGCGCGGGGGTTTTGGCCTTTTCGCGCGCCAGCTTATAGAAATGGAAGGAGTTCAGCTCGAACTGGACGGCGTCGCGGATGGCGCGGAAGCGCATGGAATCGCCCAGGTCGCGGCCGGGGATCACTTCCAGATCGCCGCCGCACAGGAAGCATTTGCCGTAGGGGATGGCCAGGCCGGTGGTCAGTTTGAAGCAGCTCCGGCAGCGCCAGGAGTAGCGCACCTGGGCGCAGCAGATTTCGTCTTCTTCCAATACCCGATGGCATTTGGGACAAGAGGATGGCATATTACACGCTCCTTGCTGGCGCCAGCTCGCGTGGCGCATCGGGCGTCAAAACGCCCATATATTCCAACATTCCCTTGGCGGCGCGTTTGCCCGCGCCCATGGCCAGGATCACGGTGGCCGCGCCGGTGACGATATCGCCGCCCGCGAAGAGTCCCGGAATGGAGGTCATCCCGGTGCCCTCGTTGGTTTCGATATAGCCCCACTTGTTGACCTTCAGGCCGGGGGTGGTCTGGGCAATGATGGGGTTGGCGGTGGTGCCCAGGGCGTAGATGACCGTATCGACGTCCAGCAGGAATTCCGATCCGGCCACCGGCACGGGGCGGCGCCGGCCGGAGGCATCCGGCTCGCCCAGCTCCATCTTCTGGCAGCGCATCCCGGTGACCCAGCCGGTGGAGTCGCCCAGAATCTCCACGGGGGCGGTGAGCCACATGAACTCGACGCCTTCTTCGATGGCGTGCTCCAGCTCTTCGACGCGCGCCGGCGATTCGCGGCGCGAGCGGCGGTACACGCAGGTGACGGCATCGGCGCCCATGCGCAGGGCCACGCGGCAGGCATCCATGGCGGTATTGCCGGCGCCCACCACGGCCACGCGCCTGCCCATCCCCACGGGCGTATCGTAGAGCGGCTGGCGGTAACCGCGCATCAGGTTGACGCGCGTCAGAAATTCGTTGGCGGAAAAGACGCCGTTGAAGGCTTCGCCGGGGATTTCGGCGAACTTGGGAGAGCCGGCGCCGGTGCCCACAAATGCGGCATCGTACCCCATATCGGTGAGAAGCTGCGGAATGGTGAAGAGCTTGCCGATGATGGTATCCAGCCGCACTTCCACTCCCAGCTTCTTGAGGTTTTCGATCTCCACATCGATAATCATGTCCGGCAGGCGGAATTCGGGGATGCCATATTTCAACACGCCGCCGGCCACGTGCAGAGCCTCGAAAATGGTCACCTGGACGCCATGCCGCGCCAGGTCTCCGGCGCAGGCCAGGCCGGCGGGTCCGGAGCCGATAATGGCCGCGCGCTTGCCTGTGTTTACGGCGCTGGCGGGAGTTTCCTCCCAACCGCGGCCCATGGCGGCATCCGCCACGAAGCGCTCCAGGCGGCCGATGGCCACGGGCTTATATTTAGCGCCCACCACGCAACTCGCCTCGCACTGCGATTCCTGCGGGCAGACGCGCCCGCAAACCGCCGGCAGGGCGTTGTCGGTTTTCAGAATCTGGTAGGACGCTTGGATATCTTTGCGCTGCAAGGCAGCGATAAATCCGGGGATATCGATTCCCACCGGACAGCCCGGAATGCAGCGCGGCTTTTTGCAGCGCAGGCAGCGCTCGGCTTCGTGCAGCGCGGCTTCCAGGTCCAGCCCCAGCGCCACTTCCTCGAAATTGTGGCGGCGCACCTCGGCCGGCTGGTGCGGCATGGGCGAGCGCTCGGGCGGAATGGTCTTGAGATTCTTGGGAACCAGGGGGCCCGGCGGGGCGGGCTCGGGTTGGGGAAGTTCACAAGTGGAGACCGGCTGGGCGGCGTGTTCGGGCGCGGCCTTCAGCCCCGCCAGCTTTACGGACTCGGAGCGGAACCGCTCCATGGCGGCCTTCTCTTCGCGCGCGAAGCGCTTCTGGCGCAGCGAAAGTTCGTCGAAGTTCACCAGGTGGCCGTCGAAATCCGCGCCGTCCACGCAGGCGAATTTCATCTTGCCGCCCACCGTGACGCGGCAGGAGCCGCACATTCCCGTGCCATCCACCATGATGGAGTTCAGGCTGACCACAGTCGGGATGCCGAAGGGGCGGGTGGTTTCGCAGCAGGCTTTCATCATGGGGATGGGGCCGATGGCCACCACCTCGCGGATGTCTTTTTCGCGCTCCAGAATCTCGGCCAGCGCATTGGTAACAAAGCCGCGGCGGCCATAGGTGCCATCGTCGGTGGTGACGATCAGGTCGTCGCTGCAGGCGCGGAACCGGTCTTCCCAGAACACCAGGTCGCGGCTGCGGAAGCCGATGATGGAAATGGTGCGGTTACCGCGGTTTTTGTACTCGCGCAATTGCGGATAGACCGGCGCCACGCCCAGGCCGCCACCCACCATCACCACCGTGCCATCCAGTTTGCGGATGTGGCTGGGCAGTCCCAAGGGGCCGATAAAATCGAGGATGCCATCGCCTTCGCGCAGCGCCATCATTTCATGTGTGGTCTTTCCCACCGCTTGAATGACGACGGTGACGGTGCCGCGTTCGACGTTGAAATCCGCAACAGTCAGAGGGATTCGTTCGCCATGCTCGTCAACGCGAGCCATTACAAAGTGTCCGGGACGCGCCGCCCGCGCAACATCGGGCGCTTGCACATCCCATAGAAAGGTCGATGGACCGAATTGCTTCCTCTGGGTGATGAGAAACACTACACCCCTCCCGAAGCAACATGGTAGCAGAATTCAGGAGAATTGGGTCTGTTTCGTGGAAACTTTAGCCATACAGAGCCGGATGGCCGTTTTTCATCTCCTCCGCCGAAGCGCGGGCCGCGGCGATTTGAATGAGTGGGCCCTGGCCGATTCCCGGGCAGTACCGCGCGGTTTTTTTCCATTCGCGGCGGCTCTCCACCAGTTCCGGCCAGAAGGGGAAAATGCGGCATTGCACGGGCTTTACCGCATGGATGGAACAGCCGCCGGGCCGCAGGAAGGAGCACTGCGAGTCCTTAGGCACGCGCAGCCGGACGCGGTTTTTGGTGCGGTAGCAATATTTGGCTTCGAAACGCGCCGGCGTCAGCCCCAGGTGCGCGGCGATGCGCGGAATATCGGCCTCGCTCAAGTAAACGAAGCCCTGTTGTTGGCAGCACGTGATGCATCCCGGCTGGCATGCGAAGCGGAGTCCCGCGGCCATGCCCCATTATGGGATAGCTGAAGTTTATGGGGCAAGCCGAAGCTTACCCTACCGATTTGTTCGATTCAGGTCTGTAAACCGGTTCGAATTCGTGTTATAGTTCTGCCCTGTCATAGGGAGGGGAAGATGGCCCGAGTACAAGATATTGTCCATGACCGTGAGCTTTTCCACGTGGGAGAGCGCGAAACCGTGGCCGATGTGGCGCGGCGTATGGCGGAACTTCACGTAGGAGCGATTCTGGTGCTCGAAGGGGAGCAATTGCGGGGGGTTTTTAGCGAACGCGACCTCATGAAACGGGTGGTTTTGGAGCGCCGCGATCCGGAAACAACCGGCGTGCGGGACGTCATGAGCACGGACGTGGTCTCGATTGACGAAGAAGCCACTGTCGAGCAGGCCATGGAATCGATGCAAGCCCACAACTGCCGTCACCTGCCCGTGACCAGGGGGCAGCGGGTAGTCGCGTTCCTCTCGATGCGGGACCTGATGAACTTCGAACTGGCCCGCAAGACCGAGGAATTACACCACATGCAGGCGTACATTCACGGTACCACGTGAGCACCGGATTCATCATTTTCGCCCACGGTTCCCGCATCGAAACCGCCAACCAGGCGGTACGCTCGGTGGCGGCTGAAATGGCGCGCGCCGGCGGGTTGGCGCATGTGGAAGCAGCTTTTCTGGAGCTGGGCACGCCCAGCCTGGAAGGCGCGGTGGATACGCTGCTGGCGAAAGGCGTGAGCCGGATCGTGGTGATTCCGTATTTCCTGACGTTGGGAGTCCATTTAGAGCGCGATCTACCGCGCATCGTAGATGGAATTTCGCGTGCTCGAAATGGATTAGTTATCGAAGTGACCGCGCCTCTGGATGGCCATTCCTCGCTGGTGCAGATCTTGCTGGATCGGGCAGAGGGCCGCGGCTTACCCTTGAGTGAGTCCCGCTCAACTAATTCTTGACAAACTCTCACTAAGATTCGATAATGAGATTGGACTAAACAGCCGCCCTTCACGGCGGCAATACGCCATGATTAGCTAAAACGTTCATGAGGGAGGCTTTACAAGAATATGGCAAAGATAATCGGGATTGACTTGGGCACGACCAACTCGGTGGTCTCCGTCATGGAGGCGGGGCAACCCACGGTCATTGCAAACCAGGAAGGGGCGCGCACGACGCCGTCGGTGGTGGCCTTCACGAAAAGCGGGGAGCGGCTGGTGGGCCAAGTGGCCAAGCGCCAGGCAATTACGAACCCTGAAAACACGATTTTTTCCATCAAGCGGTTCATGGGCCGGCGATACGACGAAGTCACCGAAGAAATGAAGATGGTGCCGTACAAGGTTGTGCGCGGCGAAAACGGCGATGCGCGCATCGATATCAGCGGCAAAAAGTATTCGCCGCCGGAAATCTCGGCCATGATCCTGACCAAGCTGAAAGAGGCGGCCGAATCCTATCTGGGCGAGAAAGTGACGCAGGCCGTGATTACGGTTCCGGCCTACTTCAACGACGCGCAGCGGCAGGCCACCAAGGACGCGGGCAAGATCGCGGGCCTGGAAGTGATGCGCATCATCAACGAGCCGACGGCGGCTGCGCTGGCTTACGGGCTGGATAAAAAGAGCAACGAAACCATCGCGGTGTACGATTTCGGCGGCGGCACGTTCGACATTTCGGTGCTGGAGGTGGGCGAAGGCGTGGTGGAAGTGAAATCCACCAATGGCGATACCCATCTGGGCGGCGACAATATCGACCAGCGGATCATCGACTGGATCGTCTCCGAATTCAAGAAGGAAAGCGGCATCGATCTTTCCAAGGACCAGATGGCGCTGCAACGGCTGAAGGAAGCCGCCGAGCGCGCCAAGATCGAACTTTCGACGCTGCTCGAGGTGGATATCAACCTGCCGTTCGTGACGGCCGACGCCACCGGTCCCAAGCATTTGCAAATGAAGCTGACGCGGGCGCGGTTCGAGCAGATGGTGGAAGACATCGTGCAGCGCTCGGTGGGGCCCTGCAAGCAGGCCATGCAGGACGCCGGCGTGACGCCCACGCAGATCAACGAAGTGGTGCTGGTAGGCGGTCAGACCCGCATGCCGCGCATCCAGACGACCGTGCGCGACCTGTTCGCCAAGGAGCCGCACAAAGGCGTGAACCCGGATGAAGTGGTGGCGGTGGGCGCGGCGGTGCAAGGCGGCGTGCTGGGCGGCGAAGTGAAAGACGTTCTGCTGCTGGACGTGACCCCGCTTTCCCTGGGCATCGAGACCATGGGCGGCGTTTTCACCAAACTGATCGAGCGCAACACCACCATCCCCACGCGCAAGAGCGAAGTGTTTTCGACGGCCGCCGACAACCAGACGTCGGTGGAGATCAAGGTATACCAGGGTGAGCGCTCCATGGCACGGGATAACCGGCTGCTGGGAGTGTTCCAACTGGGCAACATTCCGCCGGCGCAGCGCGGCATTCCGCAGATCGAAGTGACTTTCGATCTGGATGCCAACGGCATTCTGAACGTGACGGCCAAGGACCGCGCCACCAACAACGAGCAGAAGATCACCATTACTTCTTCTTCCGGCCTTTCCAAAGACGAAGTGGAAAAGATGGCGCGGGACGCGGAATCGCACGCGGCGGACGACCGTAAGCAGCGCGACACGATCGAAGCCAAAAACCGCGCCGACGCCATGGTCTACAACGTCGAGAAAACCTTGAAGGAGCACCGCTCGAAGATCGGCGATGCCGAGGCCAAGGAGATTGAAGCGGCGCTCGAAGAGACCCGCAAAGCCATGGGCGAGAACGATCCGGAGCGCATCAACTCGGCGGTGGACCGGCTCACGGCGGCCAGCCACAAGCTGGCGGAGGCGATGTACAAATCCTCCGCGCAGCAACCGCCCACGGGCGGGGCGGCGCCGGGCGGCGACGGCTCTTCCGGCGGCGGCCAGGCGGGCAATAAAGGCAGCGACAACGTAGTGGACGCCGAATTTGTAGACGTCGACGATAAGAAGTAAGAACCGCTGCCGACGCGCGCGGCTCCGAGGCGGAGCGGCGCGCGCCGCGTAGCGGATGTGCATTTCCTATGGCTCCTAAGCACGAGTATTACGAAACCCTGGGGGTTCCGCGCAAAGCCTCGGCGGACGAGGTCCGCAAGGCTTACCGGAAACTCGCGCGCAAATACCATCCCGATTTGAATCCCGGCGACAAATCGTCCGAAGAACGGTTTAAGAACGTCCAGGAAGCCTACGATATTCTGAGCGATCCGAAAAAGCGCCAGATGTACGATCAGGTGGGGTTCTATTCGGAGAACGGATTTCCCGGCGCGGGTCCGGGCGGAGGGGCCGCGGGCGGGCAGGGGCCGCATCCGGGAATGGATTTCAGCGGCTTCGATTTCTCCGACTTCGCGACGGAGCCGGGCGGCGGAGGCGGCGGGCGGCGGACCGAGCAAGGCGGCGGATTCCGCGACATCTTCTCGCAGTTTTTCGGCGGAGGCCGCGGCGCAGCCCCGCAGCCGGAGCCGGAGCGCGGCGCGGACCTGGAATACGCCATGCAGATCGATTTCTGGCAGGCGATTCGGGGAACGCAGGCGCGCATGGAGATCACGCGTTACGATATTTGCGCCACCTGCCATGGCTCCGGAGGAAGCGGCGCGGGCGAGGTGGCTTGCCCGCAATGCAAGGGCACGGGCCAGGTCACGCAGATGGCGGGGGCCATGAAGTTCAACCTGAGCTGCCCGCGCTGCGGCGGCTCGGGCAAGCTGCGCAACGCCTGCCCGACTTGCGGCGGCGAAGGGCGGGTGGCGCGCAAGGAAACGGTCGAGGTGCGCATTCCGCCAGGCGCGCGCAGCGGGTCGCGCCTGCGCGTGCCGGGCAAAGGCAATGCGGGAACCATGGGCGCGCCTCCGGGCGACCTGTATATCACCATGCAGGTGACCGAACATCCATTCTTTCACCGCGAAAGCGACAATATCGAAATCAAAGTGCCGCTGGCCGTGTGGGAAGCGGCTTTGGGCGCCAAAATCGAAGTTCCCACCATCGATGGCCGCACGCTGCTCAAGATTCCGCAGGGCACCAAGGATGGGCAGCGCTTCCGCCTGCGCGAGAAAGGCGTCACCAATTCCCGCACCAACACGCGCGGCGATCAACTGGTGGAAGTGCACATCGAACCACCCGAGCCGCGGGACGAGCGCACGCGCGAGCTGCTGCGCGAGATGGCCAAGCTGCACCCCGAGGACCCGCGGGCGGAAATCTGGAGCAAGGTCTGACCAGGAGGCCAGCGCATGGGCAAAGCTAGATCCAAAGCGGCATACATGATCTCCGCGGTTGCCGAGCAATACGCCATCCACCCGCAAACGCTGCGGCTGTACGAAAGAGAAGGCTTATTGAAGCCCTCGCGCAGCGAAGGCAACACGCGGCTGTATACGGATGACGATCTGGAACGGCTGGAAGTGATTTTGCACCTGACGCGCGATCTGGGCGTGAACCTGGCGGGAGTCGAGATCATCCTGAACATGCGCCAGAAGATGGGCGAAATGCAGAGCCAGATTCAGGAGTTCATCGCCACGCTGAACCGCGAGCTGGCGTTTCGCACGGCGCGGCCGGCGGCTCCCGAGGAGCGCACCTGCCTGATTCCGGTGATCAACGTGCGCCGCGGGCGGTGAAGCGCGCACAGTCCGCAACGGGCCGCTATAACCGGATGGCCGCGCGCCGCGTCTCAACAATCAGGCAGGTATGCAGAAGCATTTCCTTCTCCCTGTCTTTGGGCTCCGGACGCGGTTCGTCGGGCCCCGCGTTCCGGGGCCCTTGCATTTGCGGGGCAGGTTGTTAACCCGCCAGGACCGATTAACAATCGGTCCGCAGGTTGGCAACCTGCCCTACAATGGGTTTTGATCCAACTCAGCGGGGCGGGAAAACGGTACGGCCCCAAAATCCTTTTTGAAAACGCGGATTGGCTGGTGACGGGCAACGAGCGCAGCGGCATCGTAGGCGCCAATGGAACCGGCAAGTCCTCGCTGCTCAAGGTGCTGGGGGGAATCGAGGGGCTCGATTCCGGCTCCGTGACGGTGCAGAAGGGCATCACCCTCGGTTACCTTCCGCAAGAAGGTCTAACGCTTTCCGGCCGTTCGGTTTTCGCCGAATGCATGACCGTGTTCGCCGGTTTGCGGGCGCTCGAAGAGGAGCAGGAGGATTTGACCCGGCGGATGGCGGAGCTGGATCCTTCGTCGAGCGAGTACGGGCAGGTGGCGGAGCGCTTCCATCGCTCGGAAGCTGAATTCCGCGCGCGCGACGGCTACACGGTGGAGGCGCAGGTGGGCAGCGTCCTTTCGGGCCTCGGCTTCGCCCAAAAGGAGTGGAAAAAGCATACGGAGGAGTTTTCCGGCGGCTGGCAGATGCGCATCGCGCTGGCCAAGCTGCTGCTCGAAAAGCCCAACCTGCTGTTGCTGGACGAGCCCACCAATCATCTGGATCTGGAAGCGCGCAACTGGCTGGAAGAATACCTCGGGAACTATCCGTATTCCTTTGTTCTGGTATCGCACGACCGCTATTTTCTGGACGTCACGGTGCGCAAAATCGCCGAGCTGTGGAACAAGGGTCTGTATTTCTACACCGGCGGTTTCACGCGCTACGAGCAGCAGAAGACGGAGCGCCGCGCGCAGCTCCAGGCGGCTTTTGAAAACCAGCAGGACAAGATCCGGCAGCTCGAAGCCTTCATCAGTCGTTTCCGCTACCAGGCCACCAAAGCCAAACAGGTGCAGAGCCGCATCAAGGAGCTGGAGCGCATCGAGAAGATCGAAATTCCGCCGGAAGAGAAGACCATCCACTTCAGCTTTCCGCAACCCAAGCCCAGCGGCCGGGTGGTGGCGGAATTCAAAAAAGTCGCCAAAGCTTATGGCGATCACCTGGTTTTTTCGGACGTGGATTTCATCATCGAGCGCCATGACCGGGTAGCCCTGGTGGGTGTGAACGGCGCGGGGAAATCCACTCTTATCAAGATCCTGGCGGGCGCGGAACCGGTTACCAGCGGCGAATATATGCTGGGTCACAATGCCCAACCGGACTATTTTGCGCAGGATCAATACAAGGAACTGGACCCTGGCGCCAGGCTGGTGGACGACCTGGCGACGGTGGCGCCGCGCGCCACCAACACCGAACTGCGCAGCATTCTGGGGAGCTTTCTGTTCAGCGAAGACGATGTGTTCAAGCAGATCGGAGTGCTCTCCGGCGGCGAGCGCAACCGCTACGCGCTGGCGCGCATGCTGATGGTTCCTTGCAACTTCATGCTGCTGGACGAGCCCACCAACCATCTGGACATGCGCGCCAAAGACGTGCTGCTCACCGCACTTCAGGGATACAACGGCACGGTGGTGTTCGTTTCCCACGACCGCTATTTCATTGACAAGCTGGCCACCCGCGTCATTGAGGTGGAAGATGGCAAGGTGCGGGTTTATCCCGGGAATTACGAAGATTACCTTTGGCGCAAGCAGGGCGGCGGGCAGATGGCGGTAGCGGAGAGTGAAACCGCGGCGGCGCCCGCGGTGGAAGCGGAGAAGCCGGTTGCCGCGGCGCCCGCGGCGGCGAATAAGAACGCGCGGCTCAACCCCATCAAGCTGCGCCAGATGCGGGAACGGCGCCGCGAGATCGAAGAGGAAGTGACGCGCCTCGAAGCGGAAATTGCGGACTACGAGGCGGCTCTGGGCAATTTCGTCAGCGTGGAGGAGACGCGGCGAGTCGGCGATTTGCTGGACGCGCGAAGGGGAGATCTGGAAGCGCTGCTGGGCGAGTGGGAACAGGTTGCGCTGGCGATCGAGGAGAATTCGTAATGCTCTACCTGACGGAAGAAGAAGTGCGGCGGCTGCTGCCGATGCGCGACTGCATCGGGCTCATGCGCACGGTATTTGAACGGCTGGCCGCGGGGGAAGCCGTCAATCAGCCGCGGCGCCGGCTCATGCTGCCCAGCCGCTCGACGCTGCACTATATGGCGGCGTCTGACGGGCGGTATTTCGGCATCAAGGTATACGCCACCAATCCGCAGCGGGGCGCGCATTTTCTGTTCCTCCTGTATCGAGCCATAGACGCCGCCCCGCTGGCGATTCTGGAGGCCAATGGCCTGGGGCAGATCCGCACCGGCGCGGCCAGCGGGCTTGCCACCAGCCTGCTGGCGCGCGCGGATTCGCGCACCGTGGGGATGATTGGCAGCGGTTTCCAGGCGCGCACGCAACTGGAAGCCATGGTTGCGGCGATGAGGGTCGAATCGGCGATGGTTTGGAGCCGGTCCGCCGACAAATGCGCGGCCTTCGCGCGGGAGTGTTCGGCTCAATTGGGCATTGCCGTCCGCGCAGCCGGCTCGGCCGAAGAGGCGGTTCGCGGCGCCGATATCGTGATCACCGCGACCAATTCCAAAGACCCGGTTGTGGAAGCCGGCTGGGTGGCGAGCGGCGCCCACATCAACGCCATGGGATCGAACCAGGCGACGCGCCGCGAAATCCCCGCCGAACTGGTGCGGCGCGCCGGATTGATTGTGGTGGATAGCCGCGAACAGAGCCGCATGGAATCGGGGGACCTGGTGCTGGCGTTTGAGGAAGAGGATTGGAGCCGCACGGCCGAGTTGCAGGAAATCGTGGCGGGGCGCCGGGGACGCCGCAGCCCGGGAGAAATCACGCTATTCGAATCCAACGGAATCGCCGCCGAGGATGTGGCCGCCGCGGCATTGGTTTACGAACGCGCGGTGGAAGCCGGGGTGGGCCGGCCGGTTCACTCCTGAGCGGGCATTTGCTGCTCGATCTCGCGCCAAGCGCTAATCTTGAGACGGCGGCACACCCAGCACAACGGCTCATCGCCGGGGCTGGCGCTTTCGGCTCCGCAAACCGAGCACTTGACAACTTTTTTCAAATGGTCGGCGGAGATCGAGCGCTTCGCCTGTTCCAGCAATTCCGCCGGAACCACCGGCTCGGCTTTTAATTGTGCCTTGCGTCTCATCTTGTCCCTTCTCACTATGGCAAAAATCTCCACCCCGAACAAGCCTCCCAGTAATGCAGGTACTATTCAATCCCCGCGCCACCCGGTTTACGCGGCCTCGGGAATCTGCACGACCGCGGCGACATCCAGCGACGAACCACAGCGCGGGCAACGCTGTCCGGGCGCGACGCGCGCGTATTTTCCCTTCAAGTCAAGGTCGGCGGGCACCGTATGGGTGCACATGGGACAATGTACTTGCCCCTTGGTGTGATTTTCCACAAGTAGTTTCATTTCTGGCCTCACTTCATCCGACGCAAAAATCACAGCACGGGTTGTGCCAAATTCGTAAATAATCTTAAAGCCGGCGGTGCGCAAACCCACGTACGCCGGCGGGTCCCCGCGCTCGCGGCGGTGCTACCCTGTAAGCTATGACTCAGCCTTCCGCTCCCAAGGTCCAGTTGATCAATACGCCCGACTACCGCGAAAACTATGCCAATAGCGTGCAGATCCGGGTCAACCTGTGGGACTTCTTCCTGATGTTCGGCCGTGTCAACCAAACCTCTCCCGAAAACGTCGCCATTCACAATTTTCAGGGCGTGTACGTGAGCCCGCAGCAAGCCAAAGCGCTGCTCAACGTTCTGCAGCAGAACGTGCAACAGTACGAAACCGCTTTCGGCGAAATCCGCCTGGAACCGCAGTCGGGCGGCGCCATCGTGCAGTAGCGCCGCGCTCATGGAAAGTCTACCGCGGCGGCGCATTCCCGTCCAAACCTACGGTTTTTTTCTGCTGCTGTTCGCGCTTGTGCTGTTGTGCGGCCATCTCTCTTTCCTGACGCTTCCCTACTATTGGGACGAAGCCGGCTATTACGTTCCGGCCGCGCTGGATATTTATCACGGCGCGGGCGCAATTCCGCATTCGGTGGTTCCCAACGTGCATCCGCCGGCGGTGATGGCCTACCTGGCCGCCGCCTGGAGGGTGGCCGGCTACCATCCGGCGGTAACGCGCGGCGCCATGCTGCTGGTGGCGGCGTTCAGCCTGCTGGCGGTATTTCTGCTGGCTATCGAGCTTTCGCGCGAGCTGCGCGGCGCTCCGGCGTTCCTGGCGGCCGCACTGATGTGCTGTTCGCCGCTTTTCTTCGCGCAATCGATGATGGCGCAACTGGACGCGCCGGCGATGCTGTTCACCGCCCTGGCGCTGCTTTTTTTCCTGCAGGACCGCATCGCTCTTTCGGCCGCGGCATGCGTGGCGCTGGTGATGGTGAAAGAAACCGGCATAGTGGCGCCGCTGGTGTTCTGCTTGTGGCTGGCGCGCGAAGGGCGGTGGCGCGATGCCGCATTTTTCCTGGCGCCGGCGCTGGCGCTGGGGGCCTGGATGCTGGCGCTGTTGCGCGTCACCGGCCACTGGCTGGGAAGTTCCGGCTTCGCTCAATACAACCTGTATTATCCGTTGCACCCGGCGCGGCTCGCCCTGGCGCTGCTGCGCCGCGTCTACACGCTGGCATTCGCCAATTTCCACTGGATTGGGGCTTTCGCGGTGCTCTACGCGTGGCGCTTCAGCCGCATTTTCCGCACGCGCTCGTGGCGCATCGCCTGGCGCCTGCTGGGCGCGCAGGTGCTGCTGGTGACGCTGCTGGGCGGCGCGGTGCTGGAGCGCTACCTGCTGCCCGCCCTGCCCATCCTGTATGCCGCCATGGCCGCCGGCTTTTCGCTCTACGGGCGTTTTCCGCGGGTGGTCTGCTCCGTTGCCATGCTGGCGGGCATGGTGGCCTGCATCGTGATCAATCCGCCGTACCCGTTTCCCTACGAAGACAACCTGGCATTTACGGATTTCGTGAAGCTGCACGCCAACGCGGCCGATTTTCTGGAGCACTGGTACTCGGGCGCGCGCGTCGCGACCATCTGGCCGATGACGCTGGAGCTGACGCATCCCGAAGCCGGCTACGTGCACCGCCCCATGGCCGTCACGCGCCTGCCGAGCCTGACGCCGGACGCGCTGGAGCGGCTGGATTGGGGCAAAGTTCAGGTGCTGGCGGTTTTTTCGCGCAATTGGGATCCTCCATTCAGCCTCATGCACTGGCGCCCCATCTTGCGCCTATGGCGGCATTTCTACGGCTATGTTCCCGTGGCCACGCTGGCGGAAACGCGCGCGCTCGTTCCTTTCCAGGTGGCGCAGCATTTCGAGCGGCACGGCCAGTGGGTGGATATTTATATCGCTCCGGGTACGCCCGTTACGCCGTCCGCGGCCGCGCCCGAGACGCGCGTCAACTGGCCTGCCGGGCGGTGGTCCGCACGGCAAACCGGCGCAGCCCGCTGAGGCACAGGAATTCGAGCAGCAGGATCATTTTGTGCTCCTGGTCCGCGTTCAAGCGAGAGCGGCCCTGCCGCAAAGACTGGAACTCGGCGATGCGCCGCGCCAGTTGGGCGCGCGAACAGCGGCCGGCTTCGGTCGATTCCAGGATGCAGCACCCCAGATATTCGGCCAGAAACTGCAGCTCGTCCGCGGACAGACCCAGCAAAAATCGCCGGGCCTTGGACTTCAGCGGACAGTCGGCACACGAAACCAGAGCGGCTACCAGGGTGCGTCGCAAGGCAGATCTCCTGACGGGTGGTGAAGCATACGAAAAAATAGGGAACTGAGCCGTATTATTGCGGAATCTTAATCCGGCTGCAAGGGGGTGGGCCGACATGGCGGCATGGGGGTGGGCAAGCGGTCCGGTTAATTAACAGGCGAAAGCGCCAGGCGAAAGCGCCTGCCCCGCAAAGATGCAAGCGGCACAGGCGGTTTCGTCCGTCAATTCTCCATGCTCAGGGCTGGCGCTGGTAGAATACCGCGCGCAAGTGATTCCGAGCCACCAACCGCGGGCAGACGGCGCCGAGCGATTCGGTGACGCCGACGATCAGATAACCGTCCGCGGCGAGCGACTTCTCCATGCGCCCGAACAACGCGATCTTGTCCGCTTCCGAAAAGTAGATGGCGACGTTGCGGCAAAAAATAATATCGAACTGGCCCAGCGGCGAGAAATCGCGCAGCAGGTTGACGGTGCGGAAAGAAGCCATGGCGCGGATTTCATCGCGCACCTTCCAGTTGGCGCCCTGCCTCGCGAAATAGCGGGAAAGCTGGTCGGCTCCCACGCCGCGGCCGGCTTCCACGCCGTTGTAGACGCCCAGGCTGGCGCGCCGCACCGCTTCCGGCGAAATGTCGGTGCCGAGCAGGCGAATGTCGTACTTGTCCGACCCTCCCAGCACTTCCCGCAGCACGATCGCGATGCTGTAGACCTCTTGCCCGGAGGAGCAGGCCGCGCTCCAGACGCGGATGGGAATCTTCCCCGCGGCGGAGCGGCTCCTTCGGTCGATCAGATCCGGAAGAATTTTGTAGCGCAGCAATTGAAAGGGACCGTCGTCGCGGAAAAAGGAGGTTTCCCCGGTGGTGATGGCATTGATGATGGAACGCTCCAGGGAACCCGACGCATCCATGCGCGCCTTCTGATAGAGGCCCGCGTAGGACAGGGTGGCGGTCTGTTCCAGCAGGCCGCTGAGGCGGCTTTCGATCAGATACCGCTTGCTTTCATCCAGTTGGACTCCGCAGATGGAGTGGACGTAACCCGCGATTAACTTCCATTCGTCGCCGCACAGAGCCACCATGACCGTTTCTCCTAGCGCGCCGCTTTCACGATCTGGGCGGCAATCGAATCGAGCGGGGCCACTACGTCCACCACGCCCGCTTGAATGGCCTCTTTGGGCATGCCGAAGACCGTGCAGGTGGCCTCGTCCTGGGCGATGGAGAAACAGCCGGAGGCTTTCAGCAGCCGCAGCCCCAGCGTGCCGTCGCGCCCCATTCCGGTCAGGATTACGGCGATGGCTTGGCCCGGAAACGCCACCGCGGCCGAACGGAACAGGTAATCCACGGCGGGGCGGCAGTTGTTCTCGGGCGGATCGCCGGTAATCCGCAAGCGGATCTCCTTTCCTGGCCCGGCCGTCACTTTGAGATGGCTTCCGCCGGGAGCGATGTAAACGCAGCCGGCCGCGGCGGTCTGGCCGTTTTGCGCTTCGCGCACCTCCAGCGCGGATTTCGCATTCAGGCTGTTGGCCAGGTTTTGCGTAAACAAAGGCGGCATGTGCTGCACGATCAGGACCGGCAACCCGAGTTCGGGCGGGAGCCGCGGGATCAGGCGGGCCAGCGCCTCGGTTCCACCGGTAGACGCGCCGACCAGCACCATCGCCGGCTTGGCCCGCCCCGCCAGGCGGTTGAGCCGCGAGATGGCGTCGCCGGCAGCCTCCCGAGCGCTGCCGCCAAGCGGCGGGGGCGGAGCGGCGCCCGCGGGAGAACGGGCCGGCGCCGGGCCGCGTAGAATCGTCTGCACTTCCTTGCGATAACCGGCAGTGGCCACCAGGGGCGCCAGGCGGGTGCGCAAAGCCGCCAGGTTTTCGTCCGCGCCCCGCCCCTCCGGCTTGGCGACAAAGTCCAACGCGCCCCATTCCAGCGCCTGAATGGTCATTTCGCGAGCCCGCGCCCCCACCGCGCTCAGCACGATGACCGTGGTTTTCAGTCCATCCCGCCGCATGGCCTGCAGCACTTCCAGGCCATTCATGCCGGGCATCTCGATATCCAGCGTAACCAGATCCGGGGTGTCCGCGCGAATTCTCTGAAGGGCTTCGCGGCCGTTGGCGCACCGGCCGATCACCTCGACGCCGGCGATTCCCTCCAGCGCCTGGCGCACCACGCTGCCGTAACTTGCCGAATCGTCGACCACCAAGGCGCGGGTGCTCATCGGGCGCCTATGTTTCGCAGGAAAGCACGGCGGCGGGATCCAGCACCGCCGCCAGCCGTCCGCCGGCGCGTCCGATGCCCAGCAGGAAGCGGGCCTCTATACCGGGCACATTGGCGGGAGGCGGCTCGAGGGCCGCCTGATCGAGCTCGATGACGTCGCTGGCGCGGTCCACCAGCAGCCCCACCAGCTCCGCGCGGTCCCGCACGATGTACAGGCGGGTGTCCTCGCACGGTTGGGCCGCTCCCAGTTCCAGTTTGCGGCTCAGGTCGATCACGCTGACGATCTTGCCGCGCAGGTTCATCACGCCCAACAGGTATGGCGGCCCATGCGGAACCGGCGTGGTGTGGCGCAGGCGCACCACCTCCTCGACCAGGGAAGCGTCCAGGGCGCACAGCGATCCCCGCAGGAAGAACGTCGTCACCAGCAGCGTCCCCGCCGGCGCGCTCATAGCGTGAACTGCTCCACGCCGTGGCGCAGTTGCTCGGCCAGCCGGGAAAGTTCCTCGGCGCCGCTTTGCACCTGCGCGCTGCCGTTGGCCGCTTCGCCGGCCGCCCGGTTGACCGTTTCGATATCGCCGGCGATGTGCTTGCTTACGTCCGACGTCCGCTCCACCTGAGCGGCGGCGTTCTTGACCCCCATGGAAGCCTGCGCGATATTGCCCGCGATATCCTTCGTCACGGCCGCCTGCTCTTCGATGGCGGTGGCGATGGAAGAGACGATCTCGCTGACTTCGCGGACCGTCTTGGAGATCCCCGCGATGTCCGCGATGGTGGCCGAAGTGGAGGACTGAATGCCGCCGACGCGCGACTTGATGTCTTCGGTGGCCGCCGCGGTCTGCGACGCCAGGTCCTTGATCTCGTTGGCCACCACGGCGAAGCCTTTGCCCGCCGAGCCGGCGCGGGCCGCTTCGATGGTGGCGTTGAGGGCCAGCAGATTGGTTTGCGCGGAAATGTTGCTGATGGTCTCGGTCACTTCGCCGATGCGCTGGGCGGCCTTCCCCAGTTCGTTCATGAGGTCCGACACCTGGCCGGCCTGGCGCGTGGCGTCGCCCGTGATGTGCCGCGCCCTTTCCGAGTTGGCGGCGATTTCGCCGATGGTCGCGGTCATCTGCTCGGTGGCCGCCGCCACGGCCGTCAGGCTGCTGGAGGCCTGCTCCATGCCGCCGGCCAGCGTCACCATGGTCGAGCTCATCTCGGCCGCGGCCTGGGTAACGGCGCCGGCGCGTTCGGAGGTTTTGCGGCTTCCCGCGGTCATATCGCCGGAAACCGCCGACAGCTCGGTGGAGGACGCCGAAAGCGTCTGTACCCCATCGGACACCCGCTGCAAAATCGGCCGCAGGTTGCCGATCAGTTTCTCGGTGGCCGAGGCCAGATCTCCGGCCTCGTCGCGCCGTTCGACCAAATCGCGCGCGATGCTCCCGGAGACGTCTCCGCGCGCCACTTTGGCGAGATGCTCGATGACCGCCGCGACCGGGCGCGTCACGTCGCGCGCCAGGAAAGCCGAGGCGGGCAGCGAAATCAACGCGATGATTACTCCCAAGGCGATGAGCACGGCCCTCACCCAACTGATGGTCTGGGAACTGGTCTCGACCAGCGCATCGCCCTGCGCGCGGCGGTATTCCACCAGCTTTTCGATGGCGCCATCCAGCGTCGCGACCGCCGGCCGGACCTCGAAGCAGTACTGCGACCAGGCGTCCTGCATCTTGCCTTGCTGCCACAGCCCGATCACCTGGGCGTTGGCGCCGCGCACGGTCGCGCTGGCCTGCTCCACCGCCGTCAGCAGACGCTTGTCCTGCTGGTTGGCGGCTGCCTCCACCAGTTCGCGCAATTTCACCGTGTATTCTTCCGTCTCGCGCTCAATCGGCGCGGTCAGCCGGCTGGGGACGCGCGGCTCGTGACAGGCCTGGCAGCTTCTGACCTTGCGGCCGCCATCGGTGCCGAAGCCCTGCTCGTGCACCAGCAGGCTTCCCACGTGCATCACCGAGCGCACCACGCGCGTATGGACATCCTGCGCGAGAGAGGTTCGCAAGGCTTGAACCTGCGCCGATTCGTCGGCGCTCTTGATGCGGCCCATGGTGGCGAGCGACACCACCACCACAGTCGACAACAGCCCGACCATCCCGATGGTGGCGGCGGTCAGCTTTTTTCCCAATCGCATGTTCGAAAGTACGTTCATTTCTTTTCTCCTGCGGAGGCGAGGCCGGCTCCGGCCGGCTCCGCTTCGTCGATCAAATGGCGCGCGAGCCGGGGCAATCCCATTTCGTCCGGGCGCGCTTCCTGGGGCGCGCCATGCCCCAGCGACTCGCGCACCGCCGCCAGCAACTGGTCGCGGTCGAGCTTGATGCAATAGGCCGTGGCGCCGGCGGCGCGGCCGCGCTCCATATCGTCGTCGCCGGCCAGGGAAGTGAGCATGACCACCGGTAGGGCGGCGGTGCGGTCCCAGGCGCGAATGGCGCGCGTGAGCTGCAGGCCGTCGAGGCGCGGCATCTCGATATCGCTCACCAGCAACGCGATCTCGTCCGCCCGCCGCTGGAGGATCTCCCAGGCGGCTTGCCCATCCGCCGCACCCTGCGTGCGGTAGCCTTCGCTTTCCAGAATTCTCACCACCTGCTCGCGAAAGAAGGCCGAATCCTCCGCGACCAATACCGTGGGGCCGTCAGCGGCGGCGTGCCGCTCTCCCGGTTGCGCCATCGCTTCCGGCCAGGCGGCGCCGGCCAGCCCGCCCGGGTCCAACACCAAAGTCGTGCGGCCGCGCCAGATGGCCGAACCGGCCACACCCGGCTGCCGCAGGGTGAATGGGTCTATATCGAGCGCCGCTTCGATGACATCCACCGGCCGCGCCGCCAGCAAGCCGAACTCCCGCCCCCCGGCTTCCATCACCACCACGATGGAGTCGTGATCGAGCGGCGCCTGTTCCACCCGGGCGATATCGGCCAGCATCACCAGCGGCAGGTTGTGCCCGCGATGCTGCATGGTGCGCCGCCCGCCCACCCGCTCCACTTCCGCGGGCTGGACCTTGAGCACGCGCGCCACCGCGTGCAGCGGCACGGCGCAGGCTTCTCCGGCCGAATTGCGGAACAGCAGCAGATGGTGCGTCTCTTCGACGGGCGCGGCTTGCGGCGCGGCCCGCGCGGATTTTTCCTGCGCCGCCAGGCCGGCCACGGCTGCCAGGCCCGCCGCATCCAAGATCAAGGCCACGCATCCATCGCCCAGGATGGTGGCCCCGGCATACTCGCGCAGGTGTTTCAAATGGCGCCCCAGCGGCTTGACCACGATTTCCACGGTGCCATGCAGCCGTTCCACCACCAGGCCATAGCGCGACGAGCCGCCGCTCAGAACGACCACGTTCATGGCCGCGGCCCGCGCGGCGCGAGGGGCCGGCAGATCCAGCACCCGCTCCAGATGCACCAGGGGGACTATCCCGTCGCGCAGCATCAAGACGCTGGCGCTGCCTACGCGGTCGATCCGCTGGGCGGCGTCGGCGGCGGGAATGCGCGCCAGTTCCTGGACGTTCGCCAGGGGAATAGCCAGGCGATCGTCTCCGGAGGAGACCAGCAGGGAGGGAATGATGGCCAAAGTGAGCGGCAGCTTGATGCGAAAGGCGGCGCCTTTGGCGGCCAGCGACTGAATCTCCACCTTCCCGCCCAGCCGGTCCAGATTGGTCTTGACCACGTCCAGGCCGACGCCCCGGCCGGAGACATCGCTGACGCGCGCGGCGGTAGAGAGGCCGGGCAAGAAAATCAGCGCCAGCTTTTCCTCTTCCGGCATGGCCGCGGCGGCTTCGGGCGCAACCAGCCTTTTGGAAACGGCGGCGGCGGCGATCTTTTCGGCGTCCAGCCCGCCTCCGTCATCGGATACCTCGACGATCACCAGCCCGGCTTCGTGCCAGGCCCTCAGGAACACGGTTCCGGCGGCGGGTTTTCCGCGCGCGCGGCGGAGCGCGGCGGTTTCGATGCCATGATCGATGGCGTTGCGCACCAGGTGGGTGAGCGGATCGCTCAACCCCTCGATGATGGTCTTGTCGAGTTCGACGTCGCCGCCTTCCTCGACCAATTGCACTTCCTTGCCCAGCTTGCGCGCGGTGTCGCGCACCAGGCGGGGGAACTTCTGGAAGAGGTTGCCCACCGGCTGCATGCGCGTGCGCATCACCGCGTCCTGCACTTCGCCGGTGACCACGCCGATGCGCTGGCTGGCCGCCTGCACCATGGCCGGATCGCGCCGCGCAATGGCGTCGCTCAGTTGGTTGCGCCCCAGCACCAGTTCTCCGGCCAGGTTCATCAGGGCATCCAGCACGGCCACGTTGAGCCGCACGGTGGCATCGGCCGGGGATCCCTCGGCGGGCGGCGCCTCGCCCGGGCTCGCCGCCGGCGGCGCGGCGGGGACGGAGGGCGCATCCTCGGCGGTTGCGGCAGGCGCTTCCCCCGCCGCCTGGGCGCCAACAAATTCCACCGCGGGGCCGGGCGCGTCGGGCGGAACGGGCCACGGATCGGTGGCGGGCAGCGGCTGGCACGAACCGTTGCGCGCGGCCGTCCAGATGCGTTCCGCCGGTATCTCGGCCACGCTCCCAATCAGCTCCGGGCCGAGCGCGGTGGCGTAGAGCACGTCCAGCAAGAGGCGGTTCGAGGGGCTCTCCTCCAGCGTTCCGATGGAATCCAGATCGAAGGCGGTGTCCAGGATCGCGCCGAAGCGCATCAGCTCCTTGACCACCTCCATGGGTTTCTTATGCTTGCGCTGGATGTCGTGGATCAGGTCGTATTCCAGCAGGTACACGAGCTTGCCGCTGCGGCGCGCCGAATCGAAGTCAAAGCCCGTGACCGATACGTTGGTCTGCCGCGACGCCGTGGAGATGCCGGCCTTGCGCCGCAGGCTGCTCTTGCGCCGCTGCGGCAGGCGCGCCGCCGCCAGCTCTTCCAGTTGGGTGACGAACTGGGAAATATCGGCCTGCCGGCTCTCGGCGGGATTGTCGATCAGGTCGCGCAGCTTGTCGAAAGCCAGCAGCAGAATATTGACCACCTCCGCGGTGGGCTCGGCCTGCCGCGAGCGGATCAGGTCCAGCACGTTCTCGATCTTATGGGCCAATTCGCGGATCTGGTTGAGATCGAAGAATCCGGCTCCGCCCTTGATGGAATGGGCCGCCCGGAAGACTTTGTTGACGCGCTCCTCGTCGATCTCCGCGCCGCCCTGCTCCATGGCCAACAGGTCGTTTTCGATTCCCGCCAGGTGCTCCCGGCTTTCCGCCAGATATTCCTGAATTACGTCGTCATCGAAGTCGCTCATGGGGGGTCCTCATCTGCCGGCGACGGGGAAATGCTGGTGCAGCCGCAAAGTCCGGAACAGCTCGAGGATCTCCTCCGACGCGTTCACCACGGCGAACTTGCCCTGCACCTTGTGGAGTGAATTGAATGCCGAGAGCAGGAGGCCCAGCCCGGTGGAATCGATCATGGCGGTATCCGCCAGGTCCAGCACCATGTCGCGCAGCCCGCCGCGCACCAATTCGCCCAGCGCGGGCCGCAACTCGGGCACGGAGGATGCGACCACATCGCCGTGGGTCGCCACCACGGCGGTTTCTCCCTCGCGGCGGATCTCAAAGTTCATCTTGCTTCTCCTTGGCGAAAATTCTGGTCAGCTCCACCTGGCTGCCGTTTTCCGAGAACCGCACCTCGCTGGCATAGCGATATAAGATGTGCAGGCCGCGCCCGCGATCTATCTGCGGCCTGGGGATAACGTTCCGCCAGCGACGCCACTCGAACCCCTGGCCCCCGTCCGCAACGCGGATCCGCAGGCCCCCCGCGATGGGCAGGATCTCGCAATCGATCCGGGCCGCCCGCCGGTTTCCCGCGCCATGCACCACCGCGTTGGTCAAAGCCTCGCGCAGCAGCAGTTCGATGGCGAAGCGCTCGCGCGGCGGCAGGTCCGCGAGCAGTCCCGCGCGCAGCTCACCGCAGAGCCGGTCCACGGCTTCACCCGCGCTCGCCAGTTGGCGGCGCATACCGGGCTGGACCTTGGTCATTTCCGCACCTCCACCGCCAGCAGCAGAAGATCGTCTTCGGCGGGCTCCGCGGGCGGACGCACTTCCGCCGTAATGGCATGGGCCGCGTCCGCCAGAGGCAGGCCGTGGCGCAGCTCGCAAGCCCGGCGCAGGCGTTGCAAACCGGTGTCGCGTCCGCCGCCCGGCAAACGGCTATCCTCGATCAGCCCATCGGTGTAGAGGTAAAAGCGATCTCCGGGATCGAGAGAAAATTCGCGTTTTTCGAGAATCACCGATCCGAAAACGCCCAACGGATCCCCCTCCACCGCGAAAGTCGTGGATTTCCCGTCCGCCGCCACGCGAATCGGTGCGGGATGCCCGGCGCTGACGATCGACAACCGCCTCTTGCGCTGGTAATACCGCGCGTAGCAGGCGGTCATATATTGGCCGTCCGGGATGGTCGAGCGCAGTACGGAGTTGATGCCGCACATGGTTTCCTCGGCCGAATAGAGCGGGCCGGAGTAGTGCCTCAGCAGGGCTTTCACCGCCGAGGTCAGGAAGGAGGCGCCCACGCTGTGGCCGCTGACGTCGCCCACAAAATAGCCAAACAGTTCGTCGCCCAGCCGCAGCACATCGTAAATATCGCCGCCCACGGCTCCCAGCGGCCGGTAACTGACGGCGAAAGACGCCTCCGGCAGATCGCCCGGAGAAACCAGAATGGAGCGCTGCGCCTGGCGCAGCTCCGCCAGCCGGCCTTGCTCCTGGAGCGCCATCAGGCGCATCGCCTGCCGGGTGCGAAGATGCACCCGTACGCGCGCCAGTACTTCCTCGCCATAGAACGGCTTGGTAATGTAATCCACCGCTCCCGCGTGCAGACCCTCCAGGCGATTGCGCGCGTCGTCCAGCGCCGAGAGGAAAATCACGGGAATGTCGCGCAGCGCGCGGTCCGCCTGGAAGGCGGCGCAAAGATCGAGCCCGCTGCGGCCCGGCAGGACCACGTCCAATAAAATCAAGTCCACCGGAGCGGAGCGAAGAACCGAAACAGCTTCCTCGGCATCGCGGGCTCGCAGCGTGGCGAATCCTTCCGCCCAAAGGATGCGTTCCACCAAGTCCCGGTTCAGAGGATTGTCATCCACGATGAGGATGCGGGGAGCCGCTTCGGGACGGGTCTGTGCGTCGAACCGCGCAGGTTGTTCCACATTCGGGTTGGTTGCCGCCGCAGGCATAGTTGTTCGGCGCCGCCGGATGGCACCTACCCTTATATCGGCCTTGCTGCGGCATTTCTTTAGCGGTTAGCGGGAATTGGGCCTGGGGATGCCATCCTGAAAATCGATGGCAACCAAGTATTCCTCGACACGTACGATGCGCCCGTTTCCCCAGGGCTGCGGAGGTTTCTGTTTGTACAGCTTGACCCCGCAAGTGACGGTTTCGCCAAGCTGCAAGTCGGACTGCTCGGCGAGTTGCAGCAACACACCGCCGCCGCTCACGTTCACCGTGGAAGCGGCCAGCTTCTCGCCGCTCATGCGCTCGATGACCGCTTCGGTATGCAGCGGATAGCGTATCTGCCTGCGGTCTTCCCGTGTGCCGTCTTTCATGGCCATCCCGGTCCTATCCGCCATTTCGGCGGGAAACGCAAAAACATGAATCTGCGCGTCCTGAATTAAACCGTCAGGTTGGCGGCTTCAGCCCATTCCGCTTTGAGGTATTCCGCCATGCGGCGGTCGGAGTTTTGTATGTGAAAGGTCAGCCACTCCTGGAGAAACCGCAGCATCGCGGCATTGCGGGCGGTTCGTTCGGCGCGGAATTCACGCTGAAATTGGAGGGCGCTTTCCGTCAGTTCATCGTGTTGCGCCTTATGCTGTTTGAATTCCGCATAGCGGCAGCGGATCATCAACTCCTCTTCGTGCGCGAAATGCGCCCGCGTATGGTCGATGATGGAAGCCAGGCAGGACTGGAGCGCGTCCTTGGAGGCGCCCTGCGCCATGGTGGTGTGCAACCGGTCGGCGAGAACGAACAAGTGGGCATGTTGGGCATCCAGCTCAGGGATGCCGACTGCATAGTGTGAGTGCCAGGTGAATAGAGCCATAACTGGCATATCGGCTGGCAGGCGCGGTTTCATTAGAGCGGATGGGCCGGCTGTCAACCGCTCTCACCCGGCTGCGCCCGGCCGGCAAGCGGAAGCGCGGCCTACCCGCCGTTGGCTTCGCTGATTCCGTTGGGCGTGCCCCGTGGATCCGGCTTGACGGTGACCGGCTGGGTGAGAGTCTGGCCATCCACCGTGAGCCGCACGGTGTACGGACCGGGCTGCAATGTGGGAGCGCCGCCGCGTCCCCCGAAACCGCCGCCACCGCCGCCGCCGCGCCCACCGCGTCCGCGTCCGCCGGCCGCAGCTTGGGCGGGCATATCTCCGGTGCAGGCATCGGTCACCGGGGCGGCGTTGCCGCCACGTCCGAAACCGCCCCCGCCGCCGCGTCCGGCCGAGCCGCCCAGCGCGAAACGATGCATGCCGGCGCCGGCCGAAGGCGGTTGCGCGGGCTGCTGCCAAATGGCCTGCACGTTGAGTGTCTCGGTATCCACCGGCCGCACCGGCGTGTCGCTGGCGGCGCAGGCCCGCACGGCTCCGGCGCCATCCAGCAATTCCAGCTTCAAGGGCTGCCTGGCGCCGCTCTTCAGCCAGTAATACGCCACCACTCCCGAAGGCGGATTCTGCAACTGCGGTTCTTCGTGGGGCAGCGGCGTGCCGTTCATGCCGCCGGCGCGGATGGCGTATGCGTCGCCCGGTTTAAACAAGTACGCGCCGGCGGAAACAATCTGCGCTCCCTGCGCGGCGATCTGGCGCAGCGCGGGCATCTGGTCCATGACCCAGAATCCGCGCCCATAGGTGGCCACCGCGAGGTCGTCGCCGTGCACCACGATGTCGCGCACGCTGGTCACCGGCATATTGTTCTGCAACGGCTGCCATTGCGCGCCGTCGTCGAACGAAACGTAAACGCGCAACTCGGTGGCCGCGTAGAGCAGCCCTCTGGCTTGGGGATCTTCCTTCACCGAATTGACGAATGCGCCATCGGGAATCCCCGCCGCGCGGTTCTGCCAGCTCTTGCCGCCATCGTGCGTGCAATAAACATAAGGCTTGTTATCGGCCAGGCGATGGCGGTCAATCGAAGCATAGGCCGTCCCGATATCGAAGTGCCCGGCTTCGATTTGCGAAACCTTGCTCCAAGCCGTCATGGCCGGCGGCGTCACGTTGTTCCAAGTCTTGCCATCGTCGCGCGTGACGTGGATCAAGCCATCGTCGGTGCCCACCCAAACCGTTTTGGCATCCAGCGGGGAAGGCCCGATGGTATAAACCACGCCGAAGCGGTCGGTCATCGCTTCGTCGATGTCCTTGGCGGTGACGGGATCCAGAGTGGCCGGGACCGCGGGATTCACACGCGCCAGGTCGGGACTGATTTTTTCCCAACTGCGCCCGCGGTCGCGCGAGCGAAATACGAATTGATTCGAATAATACAGCGCTTCATCGGCCTGCGAGAAAACTTCGGGCAGCGTCCAGGTTTTGCGATTGGGATCGTCCGCATCGGGCGGAGGCAACTGTCCGCCCAGGGAAGCCGCGGTGTTGAAGTACTGATCGCAGCGCCCGGCGCCGCCGCCATACAGAATATTGCCATTCTTGGGATCGGGCACCACGGTGTTGCTCTCGCCGGCCAGGCAGGTGGGTTCCCAATCGCGGAAGGAGAGCACACCTTGGCGCGACCAGGTGGCAACGCCCACGCCGCCCGAATCCTGCTGCGCGCCGTAGAGCCAATAGGGGAAGCGATTATCGGCCGCCACGTGATAAATCTGGGCGGTGGGCTGGTTGTACCAGGTGCTCCACGTCTTGGAGCCATCCACGCTCACCACGGTGCCCTGATCGCTGCTCAGCACCATGCGATTGCCGTCTTTGGGATTGATCCAAAGCTGGTGGTAATCGTCGCCGCCGGGAGCTCCCTTGACGGGAACGAAAGTCTTGCCGGCGTCGGTGGTCATATAGGTCGCGGTATTGATGACATAAGCGCGGTCGGGATTGGCTGGGTCAACGGTCACCGCTTCGAAATACCAGCCGCGGCCCCACAGGCGGTTTTCGGAATTCACCAGTTTCCAGGTGGCGCCGGCGTCATTGGAGAGGTAGACGCCGCCGCCGGTGCTGGGGGCCGCGCCGCGGCCGCCGCGCCCACCGCGCCCGCCGCCGCCGCCGCCGATACCCTCCGCCACGGCGCTGCCGAGATCGTCCACTACGGCCCACAGCCGGTTGGGATTGCTGGGCGAGACGGCGATTCCGATCTTGCCCACGAAGGCGTCGGCAGGCAAGCCGCCGGTCAATTGTTTCCAGGTGTCGCCGCCGTCGGTGGATTTGTACAGGCCCCCTCCCGGCAGATTGCTGGGCGCGTAGACCGACCATGGCGGACGCCGCGTGGCCCACAGGGACGCGTACAGCACGCGCGGATTCTTCGGATTGACGGCCAGGTCGATGGCGCCCACATTATTCGGGTCGCCGGTCTTGAACAGGATCTTCTTCCAGGTTGTGCCGCCGTCGGTGGAGCGATAGACGCCGCGATCCGGATTGGCATCGTAGACGTGGCCCAGCGCCGCTACGTAGACGCGATTGGCGTTGGCCGGGTCCACCACCACGCGCCCGATTTGGCGCGTGCCTTCCAGGCCAATGTGGGTCCAGGTTTTGCCGGCGTCGGTAGACTTGTACATGCCGGTGCCGTAAGAATGCTGGCTGCGGATATCCGGCTCGCCGGTTCCCACGTAGACCACATTGGGATTGGAAGGCGCTACCGCGATGGCGCCGATGGAACCGATGGGAATGCCTTGATCGGCAATCGGATACCAGGTGCGCCCGGCGTTCTCCGTCTTCCAGACGCCGCCGCCCACCGAACCCATGTAAAACGTGTCGGGCTGATCGGCGTGTCCCGCCACGGCAAAGGTGCGGCCGGCGCGCATGGGTCCCACGTCGCGCCACTCCAACCCGGCCAGCAAGCTGTCGGGATACTGGCCCGCGGGGTGCATCTGCTGCGCGAATAGGGCGAATCCCAGCAGCGCCGCCGCGAAGGGCGGGATAAGAACGAGAAGCCAACGACGTCGACCGGCCATGAGTTGCTCCAATCCGGCTTGGCATTACCGCAAGCCGAAGAAACAACTTTACCAGAAGGAGGCGGTGGCGCGGTGGAGCGATTGAGCGGCGAACCGGCTGGCCAGGATGGCGCCGGAGGGACTAAGCTGGCCGTCCAAAAGCGCTCAAGAAGGCCGAGATGGCGCGCGTCAAGCGATCCGCATCCAGGGCTTGAGGCAGCGGAATGGAGAGAACAGGACGGCTGGTCCGGGGATCGCGCGACACCAGGTTCGACAGTCCTTCGCCAGCGGGCGCGCTGTGCGCCACGGCGGCCAGCGATTCGAGGAATCGTACGCCGGTTTCGACGAGCCCGGCGGCGGCCTGCTCGAATGCGGTGGGTTGCGAAGACGCCGCGGCCGGCACCGGCGGAGGGACCGGCTGGGCCGGGACATGCTCCGGTCGATCGTCGAATGCGGTGGGTTGCGAAGACGCCGCGGGCGGCACTGGCGGAGGGACCGGCTGGACCGGGACATGTTCCGGTCGATCGTCGAATGCGGTGGGTTGCGAAGACGCCGCGGCCGGCACTGGCGGAGGGACCGGCTGGGACGGGACATGTTCGACGGGAGGCTTTGGCCGCGCCGGCTGATCGGCGAAGATCTCTTTCACGGACTGGAGGACACTCTTCCGCCCCAGGGCCGCGAAGCTCACTTCGTCGGTGGGCGAATCGAAGACCCCCGCGAACAGGGACTTCTTGCGCTGCAAAGTTTCCCACACTCGCTCTTCGATGCTGCCCTTGGTCAGCATGTGCACGACGTGAACGGGATGGGGCTGGCCCAGGCGGTGGACTCGCCCAATCCGCTGCTCGAGGCGCGCGGGGTTCCAGGGCGGCTCGAAATTGATGACCGCCGAGGCGGATTGAAGATTCAGGCCAACGCCTCCGGCGTCGGTCGAAAGAAACACGCGGCACTGGGGGTCGCGCCGGAATTTCTCCATCAGCGCGCCGCGATTGCGCGAAGGCACGCCGCCGTGCAGGGAAACGAATTCGATTCCCAGCTTTTCCAGTTCCTTGCCGGCCAGATGAGTCATGCGCTCGTACTCGCTGAAGACCACCACTTTGCGGTTCTCTTCGAGCGCCAGTTCGCGGACGATTTCGCGAAACTCCGCCAGCTTGGGCGAGTGATTGGTTTGCTTGTCGAAGAGGAACGTGGAATTACAGAGCATGCGCATGTTTTGCAGGCAGCACATGATGCGCCGCAGATCGATTTCCGAGAGCCAGCGCTGGCGTTCCCATTTGCGCATCAAAGCCGCGAGAATGTCGTTCTGTTCCCAGTAGGGCTCGGCCTGCTGCGGGGTCAGAGGGACTTGCAGAAGCTGGTCGGTGCGCTTGGGCAGATCCTTGAGGACCTCCTGCCGCGTGCGCCGCAGAAGGATGGGCGCGAGTTGATCGTGAATGCGGTCGAGGCCGCGGTAACCGGTGAGGCGGCCGTTTTCGTCCTCCGTGCGATGTTCGTGCAGGAAGCGAAACGCGGGACCGAGGCGCCGGCCGTCGATGAACTCGACCACGGAAAACAACTCTTCCAGCTTGTTTTCCAGGGGAGTTCCGGTGAGCACGAAGGCGTAGCGGCTTTTCAATTGCTTGATGGTGCGGGCGGTGGCGGTGGTCCAGTTTCGGATGCGCTGCGCTTCATCGAGGATGATGAGGTCGGGCGCCATTTCATGCAGGTAGCGAACGTCTTTCAGGACCAGTTCGTAGCTGGAGAGGTTGAAGAATTTGGGCGATGCGTATAGTTCCCGGCGGTGCGGCAGGGAGCCCTCGATCACCTGTGCCGGAAGGCCGGTGAACTTTTCGATTTCGGTTTTCCACTGGTATTTCACGGATGCGGGGGCCACCACCAGCACTCTGGCGATGCCGCGGCGGCGGCGCAGCATTTCCGCGGCGGCCAAGGCCTGCACCGTCTTACCGAGACCCATATCGTCGGCCAGAACCACGCGGCCCCGGCAAGCCGCGAAAATGGCGCCGCGCTCCTGGTAGGGAAGCAGTTTCGTCTTCAGCAGTTCATGGAGGGGATCTTGTCCGCGATCGAGCTTACTCAGAAGCTGACGTTCCAGATCGAGTCCCTCGGCGAGCTCATTTTCGCGGTCGAGGTAGTCGAGCACGTCGCTGTAGATGACGGCTTGGAGATCGGCCTGGCGGAAGGCCTCGATCACTTGGTGAAAACTCTGGAAATGCTCCCGCCGCAGCAACCCGGCCGCATCGAAGTACCGCTCGGCCAACTCTTGTAGAGCGGGAGACGAAACGGCCGGCAGGCGCAAGCGTACCTCGACGGTATCGCCGTACTGCAACGAAATGGAGGCTCGCGAGCGCGCATATGCTTTGTTTTCGAGCGCGTGGCCGTGCCGCTTGCGAAGCCGCAAGAGAAGAGCCTCGATATGTTTGCAGGTGCCCAGAGTATTGACGGCGAAGTCCGGGCAGGAGCAGTAGTTTTCGAACAATCCCGGTCCGCGCATGGCGACGCGGTAGGTTTTTCCGCTCTGCGATTGCACGCGATAGTCGCCGTACGGTTCGCCGCCGGGCCGGGCCACAATTTTGGCGATGGCATCGCGCGCGCGTTCCCGCCGTTCGGCAATCTGCTGCTCGACTAACATATGGATGGCCCTCCCGGATAACGAGCCAGGATAGCAAAGCGCGCTAAGGAAGGTTTCTCTTTTAGCGGGACCGGCCGGCGCGCGGGCGCGCGGGGACACTTGCTTTCGCGGGTTCTATGACTTATAGTTTGGTGCTGCAACTAAATCCGAACTGTAAGAAGGCCGCATGAAGAAGGCGTCTCGAATCGCACCCAGCGCCCGCTACCGGAATCCCGCATTGCCCGCCGCCGCGCGGGTGAAAGACCTCTTATCCCGCATGACCTTGCAGGAGAAGGCCGCGCAGATGATGTGCGTCTGGCGCCAGAAGTCCGAGACGCTGGTGGATGCGGAAGGCGATTTCGATTTACAGAAAGCCAAGGCGGCTTTTCGGCACGGGCACGGCATCGGCCAGGTGGGGAGGCCAAGCGACGCCGGGAAGGGGCGGAACGCGCGCGCCACGGCGGAGCTGACGAACGCCATTCAGAAATTCTTCCTGCAGAACAGCCGGCTGGGAATTCCGGTGATTTTTCACGAAGAGTGCCTGCACGGCCATGCCGCCATCGATGCGACCAGCTTCTCGCAGCCCATCGGACTGGCAGCGACGTTCGATCCGGAGCTGGTGGAAGCGCTATTCACCATGACGGCGTTGGAGGCGCGCGTGCGCGGCACGCACCAGGCGCTGACCCCGGTGGTGGATGTGGCGCGCGAACCGCGCTGGGGACGCGTGGAGGAGACTTACGGCGAGGACCCATACCTGGTTTCGCGCATGGGCATCGCCGCGGTGCGCGGTTTTCAGGGCGACGCGAGCTTCCGCGGCAAAACGCGGGTGATGGCCACCTTGAAACATTTTGCCGCGCATGGGCAGCCGGAATCGGGGACCAACTGCGCTCCGGCAAACATTTCCGAGCGCGTGCTGCGCGAGACCTTTCTTTACACTTTCAAAGAAGCCATCCAAAAAGGCGGCGCCATCGGCGTGATGGCGTCGTACAACGAGATCGATGGCGTACCCTCGCATGCCAATCGCTGGCTGCTGCGCGACGTGCTGCGCAAGGAGTGGGGATTCAAAGGTTTCGTGGTCTCCGATTACTACGCGATCACCGAGCTCAATTACCGGCCGGAGGTGCGCGGGCATGCGGTGGCCAAGGATCGGAAGGAGGCCTGCGCGCTGGCGGTCGCGGCGGGGGTGAATATCGAGCTGCCGGAGCCGGAGTGCTACACGCACCTGGTGGAACTGGTGCGGAAAGGCGCGCTCAAGGAATCGCAACTGGACGAGCTGGTGGGTCCCATGCTGCTCTGGAAGTTTCGCATGGGGCTGTTCGACGATCCCTATGTGGATGCGGACGAAGCCGAGCGGATTGTGGGCTGCGAGGAACATCGCGGCCTGGCGCTGCGGGCGGCGCGCGAAACCATCACGCTGCTCAAGAACGATGGAGGAGTGGCGCCGCTGGATGCCGGGCGCGTGAAGACCATTGCGGTCATCGGACCGAATGCGCATCGAGCTCTGCTGGGCGGCTACAGCAGCGCGCCGAAGTATAACGTGACGGTGCTGGAAGGCATCCAGGCGAAGGTTGGCGATGCCGTCAAAGTGCTCTACAGCGAAGGCTGCAAGATCACGGGACCGGGCTCCTGGTACGAGGATCCGGTGACGCCGGGCGATGCGGAAGAGGACCGGCGGCAGATTGCCGAAGCCGTCAAGGTTGCGAAGAAGGCGGACGTAATCGTGCTTGCGCTGGGCGGCAACGAGCTGACTTCGCGGGAAGCCTGGTCCTTCGTTCACCTGGGGGACCGGGCGAGTTTGAACCCCATCGGGCGGCAGGAGGAACTGGTGCAGGCGCTGGCCAAAACCGGCAAGCCCGTGATCGCGTTCGTATTCAATGGACGGCCGCTGGCGATCCAGGCGCTCGACAAGAACGCGGCGGCCATCTTCGAGTGCTGGTACCTGGGTCAGGAGACCGGGCGCGCGGTAGCGGATGTGCTGTTCGGCGATTTCAATCCCGGCGGCAAACTCCCCATCACCATTCCCCGCTCGGCCGGCCACCTGCCGGCATTTTATAACTACAAGCCGACGGCGCGCCGCGGCTACCTGTTCGACGATGTTACTCCTCTGTACGCGTTCGGTTATGGTTTGAGTTACACCTCTTTCGAGATCCGCAACATCCGGCTGGGGAAGAAAACCATTCGCCCGGATGGCGCGACAAGCATGCTGGCGGAGGTTGCCAATACGGGTCCGCGCGCCGGCAGCGAAGTGGTGCAGATGTATATTCGCGACCGGGTCAGCTCCGTCACGCGGCCCGTCAAGGAGTTGAAGGGCTTCCGCAGAGTATTTCTGGAGCCAGGGGAAACCCGCGCGGTGGAGTTTGAAATCACGCCGGAGCTGTTGGCGTTTTACGACATCGGCATGAACTATACCGTCGAGCCGGGAGAGTTCGAAATCATGATCGGGAACTCGTCGCGGGATGCCGACTTACAAACCGTGATCCTCACCGTGAAATAGCGGCAATCGGGATGGCAGGCGAACTAACAAAACTTTCATTCGCCGAGAAGGCGGGCTACAGCCTGGGCGATGGCGCGGCGAACTTCGTCTTCATGACGATGATTCTGTTCCAGCTCAATTTCTACACGGACACGATGGGGGTCGCGGCCGCCTACGCCGGAAGCCTGCTGCTGGTGGGACGGTTGTGGGACGCTTTTTTCGACCCCATGATGGGAATCCTCGCCGACCGCACCCAGACGCGCTGGGGCAAGTTTCGTCCGTGGGTGCTGTGGACGGCGGTGCCGTGGGGCATCGCCATGGTTCTGGCGTACACCAATCCGGGGCTGGGGGCGACGGGCAACCTGTTCTGGGCGTGCCTGACGAA
>Ga0181521_10000795_pt1 | contig 39046 bp, 48 predicted proteins | sample PEATcosm2014_Bin_32_FD_119764 | JGI IMG/M metagenome (GOLD analysis project Ga0181521, IMG submission 119764) | Peatland microbial communities from MTU Mesocosm Facility, Houghton, MI, USA - PEATcosm2014_Bin02_60_metaG | ecosystem: Environmental > Terrestrial > Soil > Wetlands > Peat | place...
CGTCCAGGAGTAGTCCTGGAGCACCGCGAAGCATAGGGCGACGCCCACCGCTGGCCCGAGGTTCGCCGCCACGGCCGCCTCGTCGATGGTGGGGTCGGGCATGTAGAGCACGACGTTGCCGCCTGAGCGGTAGCACTCCTTGATGTTCGCGATCAGCTGCGTCGACGTGAGGTTCTGAGGGTCGCGGCCGGGGGCGCCGTTGCGGACGCTCTGATTGCGTCGGCAGGAGACGGTGACCGTCCAGGTGCGCGCCAGGGTGGCCGAGATCGAGTAGGACTGGATGTCGGGGGCCTCGGCGGCGACGAGGGTGATCTGAAATCGGACCCGGCTGCCGATGGTGGGGTAGGGGAGGGTGAAGATGACGTCGTTGGAGTTCTGGGCGAGCGCGCCGGTGACCGACGTCCAGGTGGCGGTCGGGTTGTTGACCTGGAACTGGAGGGTGACGGCGTTCAGGCTGGTGGCGTCGGTCGGAGCGTTGAACGTGAACTCGATCTGGGTGAAGCTCTTGTCCACGCCGGGGGTGCCGAAGTCGTACCAGGAGGTGATCAGGTAGCCGTTGGCGTTGGGCTTGGCCTGAGCGAGGCAGGCGTAGAGGGTATTGCTGCCCGCCAGGCCCATGTCGATCTCCGCGATGCTGCCGTCGATGAGAGCGGCGCCTGCCCGCTGGTATTCGAGCCCCGAGTCGGCGGACGGGTTGCCGATGTCGCTGATCGCCCCGGACGTGAGGTTGTACCGCTTGGTGTTGAGGCCACTGGTGAAGAGGTAGAGATAGCGGCCGTCCTGGGCCAGATGCCCGTACCCCTTGGCCGCGATCGGCAGGAAGTCCGAGGACACGGCGCGGAAGTCGTCGAACACCGAGAGGGTCGAGCCGTCCAGCTGGTAGATGATCGGAACGGCGGGGGAGGTGACCTGGCCCCCGAAGTAGGGCGTCTCGCAGAGGATGTAGACGACGCCGTTGGCCTGGCAGACATCCTGGACCGCCCCCTCGATCATCCCGAGGTAGTTGGCCGAGGCCCCGTCGAAGGAGTACACCCAGGCCTGGAAGCCGGCCGCCGACTGCGCGACCACCACAAGGCCGGTCCCGGAGTTGGTGACCGCTTGCAGGTTGCTCTCGAACTCGTAGCCGGCGTAGACCTGGGTGCCCGCGCTGGCGCCGGGGAACGGGTAGCCAGCCTCGTAGATCGAGCCGCCCGTCGAGCCGCCGAGCAGGTAGTAGATCTGGCCTTCGAGGTAGCTGAGCGAAGATCCCTGGAGCACCCCTTCGACGTCGTCGTCCACCACCTGCGTCCACGCTCCGGAGGTGACGTTGAGCTGCCAGATGCCGTTCGCCTGGGCCACATAGAGTCCGTTGCCGAGCCGGAGCATCTCGTTGGGCGGGCTGTTGCTGTTGGTGTCATAGACGGTCTGGACGCCGGTATTTAGATTGACCTTGGTGACCGCGTAGGTGCCGCCGACGCCGCCGATCACGAACACCTCGCTCGACCCCTGGCTCACCGAGCGCGGCTGCTGCGTCGTCCCCGCCCCCGTGATCCCGTTGGTGATGGTGAAGCTCGTGTAGTAGCCCGCGCACGTCAGGTGGCCCGGCACCATCGTCTGCAACTGCTGCGATTGGTAATACTGGTTGCCGTTCACGAAGATCAGCTGGCGCTCCCCTCCCGACCAGTCCCCCTGCGACACCTTCGGGTAGCGGCCGAAGCGGTCGGTGCTGAACGGCGAGTCGACCTGGACGAGGTGCTCCTCATCCTGGAGGTTGGTCGCCTCGGTCCACCCGCTGCTCGGGGTGAGGACGTAGCCGACCATCTCGGCGTTGCCGGTCGAGTCGATCCGCCCCATCGCCAGGTCGTAGACCGGCCCGATCTGGTCCGGGGTCACCCCCGTCGTGGTGAAGCTCATACCAGCGCCGACCAGGAACCCGAGGCCTTGAAGTAGATGTGGTCGCTCCCCGAGCCGTCACGGCGGAAGTAGTAGTCGCCGCTCACGCCGAGCGCCGCGTCGGGCGCCCCGAAGCCGCTGAGGAGATGTGATCCCTGCTGCACCTGGATGGGCTGGCGCGGCTTGATGTGCTGGCAGTCGATGTCGCCGCTGACGTGCAGGAGGTCGAACTGGCCGACGCTCACGCCGCCTTCCCCTCGCGGATGAGCACCGCCGTCTCCGAGATCACCGACTGCGCCGTGAGCATCAGCCGGTCGCCCGGCTGGGCCCGCGCCCAGGCCGTCGCTAGGCACTCCTCCACCGCCGGCGCCAGCGCCCGGGCGCCGATCGGCAGGCCGGCCGCCCGCCCAGCGAGCGTGCTGTAGGCCCCGTCGTCCACCACCAACTCGATCCCGTCGTCGGCGCACTGGCGGGTGAAGTTCGGGATGATGTGCTCCCGGAGGATCCGCGCCATGTGCAGGGCGTCGAGCGGCGGCAGGGTCAGGATGGTGGCGAACCGCCCGACCAGCTCCTCGAGGAAGCCGTAGTCGCAGAGGTCGACGATCCCCGCCTGGGTGTAGGCCGCCTTGGGCGGGGTGATCCCGAGGCTGGAGAGATGCTTGGAGACGATCTCGTTGAGGCCCTGGAAGGCCCCCATCGCGATGTGGAGGATGTTCCGCGTGTTGATCATCACCCCGCGGTCGTCGTCGGTCCGCTGGGAGAGCACGTCGGCCCCCTCGACGAGCTTGAGGAGCTCGGGCTGGAGGGTCCAGCGCTCCCCCCGGACCGCCGACCGGACCGCGATCTTCTCCTGCCGGAGCTTGTCGAACTCGTCGATGACGACGACGCCCCAGCGCTCCGCCAGGTCGCGCGTCTGGCCGACCGTCCACGGCTTCTCGCCCGTCTCCGAGTCGCGCGCCCCCCGCCAGCGCTGCTCCACCAGGCCGAGGTACATCGAGGGAAGCTGGCGGCCCTTGTAGGCGGTGTCCGCGAACACGGTCGCGTCGCTCTCCGCCCAGATCACTGGGCAGGCCTCGAGCAGCCGCCGGACCAGGAACGTCTTGCCGCCGCCCGAGGGGCCGATGATGACCACGTTCTGCGGCGGGCGGTCGTGCCCCAGCGCCGCGCTCACCATGAAGCGCCGCATCGTCAGCGCCAGCCGCCTCTTGACCACCTCGAGGCCGCTGACGGTGCGGTCCAGCTTCGCCACCATCTCGTCGACGGTCGGGATCTGGTCGTAGGTCGGCGGGGTGAAGCGGTTCACATCGAGTAGGTCGAGAGCGGGCGCGGCATCCGGGGCGGCGGCGAGGCGAGCAGGCCCATCGCCTTGTAGAACTGCGTCATGTAGAACGTGCCGGCGTTCTGCTGGTAGCCGGGCGGGTTGGCGGATGCCTCCGCCGCCGGCGACTGCGTGTCCACCCTCGTCCGCTTGGCCTCGTCGAAGCCGAGCAGCTGCGCCGCCGCATACCAGATCGGGAGGTCGAACAGCTGTGGCTCCAGCTCGGAGAGGTTGCGGTAGGGCGCGGTGTACTCCAGCCAGAGGGTCGCGCCGGGGGTGTACCACTGCGACGACGGCACCTGGATCTGGGTGAGCCCCATCCGGTAGAGGGCGCCGAGCGGGATCGGCCGGTTGACGCTGGACGGCACCTCCTGGATCCACGCCGAGAGGATGCGGACCCGGGGGTCCAGGAAGTCCTGGGGAAGCTCGTAGAGCCACTGGTTGACCTGCATGGTGATGGAGGTCGAGGTGTTCCGCTTGTAGAAGGCCGGGAAGAGCTGGCGCAGGCCGCCGTAGAGGGCGGAGAGCAGGTTCGCGTTCGTCCAGCGGACCCGGGACTTCTGGATTGCGATGTTGTTGGGGGTCGCCGGCGGGGCGGTGCCGAACACCAGGAGGCCCGAGTCGCAGTCCATGAAGCAGTTGCTCGTCGTGAGCTGAGCCCGGTCGACCACGACGGGGACGGGCACGCCGCCCACCAGGACGCTCACGTACTGGTCCTGGTAGACCGGGATCATGTTCATCTGGAAGGCGGTCATCGAGCCGTTGCCGGAGGTGGTCTCGTTGGCCGAGACGGGGGTGTCCCGGAGCAGGCCGCGCAGCCGGGCGGCGAAGGCGAGGTCGCTGACACCCGCTTCCGAGCCGACGAAGGCGGTTTCGGTCATGGCTTACATCCTACAGGGGCAGGCAGGGAATGTTGAGCAGCGCCCCCATCGAGCCGGTCGGGGCGCCGGCGAAGGTGAACGCCTGGGACTGCGGGGTCGCGAGGGTCTGGCTGCTCTCCGGGCCGTTGCCGTTGGCGTTGGTCGCGATCACCGAGAAGCCGTAGGTGGTCCCGTCGGTGAGATTGGTGAACTGGTAGGTGAGGCCGGCCTGGGTCTGGGAGCCGAAGAGGGACGCCCCCTGGTAGCAGTTGAAGGTGTAGCCAGTGATGGTCGCCCCGCCGTTGCCGGGGGCCGTCGCGGTCACGTTGCAGACCGTGTCGCCCGCCTGGACGGTCGGCGGCACCGGCTGGTCGGGGACCGTGCTCGGGACGGTCGGGGAGTAGGCCGAGAGGCTCGAGGCCGTCCCGGTGCCGACCGCATTCACCGCCGCCACCGTGAAGGCGTAGGCAGTACCGTTGGTGAGCCCGGCGACGTTGTAGGGCGGAGCGGTGGCGGGGACGCCCGTGATCGGCGTCTGGGCCACCCCGGCGATGTAGGGCGTCACGGTGTAGCTCGTGATCGGGGAGCCGCCGCTGCCAGGCACATTCCAGGTGAGCGCGACCAGGCGGTTGCCGCCGACCCCCACCACGCCCGTCACCTGGGCCGGCGCGGTCGCGGCGGGGATGGAGTAGACCACCGCGGCGGCGACCCAGTCCAGGCTCGTGCTCAGGGTGCCGCTGTAGGTCTGGGACGTGGTCGCGTTCGGGAACGCCCAGCCGGGTTGCAGCGCCGAGGTCTCGCCTGAGCCGCTGCCGGCCCCCTCGAGGGCGATGGCGACCGTCGCCCAGTAGGCAGCCGCCGAGAGGGTGGCGGTGAGCGTCCAGGTGCCGGTGGCGGCGACGATCTGGTAGACCGGCTGGAGCGTGGTCGGCTGGGTGACCGTGCTCGAGGTCTGCTGAGTCTCCTGGGTCAGGCTGCCCGAGCCGAACGACGGCGTCCCGGTGATGGTGACCGAGGGCTTGAGCCAGCCGATGCCGCCCAAGAGCACGTCGGCGGCGTTGGTGGTCGTGATCGCCGCCGTGGTGACCGCCGTGCTCGACGTCGGACCCCCCGTCCCCGGCGTGCCGTCCACCGCGCTCACCGTGGCGACCCCGCTGAACTCCCAGGCCCAGAGCGCCATCGTCACGGTCGCGTTGGCGGTCACCGTGATCGTCGTGATCCCGCCGGGGTTGCCGAGCAGGTAGTACAGGCCGGTGTAGTCACCGCTCCCGTTGGTGGCCGGCCCCGCCGTGTAGGTGCTGGAGAGGTTGTCGGTTACCGTCGAGATGGCCGGCGTGCCGGTGCCGTGCATCTGGATCAGGACCGCCACGAGGTTCCCCGCCGTCGTCGAGGAGAGCGTGACCGCCAACGAGGTCGCCTGGCTCGTCTCGGTGTTGCCCGCCCCCTGGACGCGCGCGATCGCCATCTCAGCCCGCCGCCGGGATCAGCGTCTCGTTCGTCCACGGAGCGCCAGGCAGGCTGCTCACGGTCGCCGTGGAGCTCGGGTAGGCGATGGCCGCGATTACGAGGTCGGTGGCATGAGAGGGCGTCACGCTGACCGTGGCGCCCGTCCCCGGCGAGGCGGCACGGGCCACGGCGCTCGTCTCGTAGGGCGACGAGGCCAGCCCCATCACCTCGTAGAACTTGTAGGCCACCGAGCCCGCATGGGTGAGTGAGATCGTGATCCCGTTGGCCGGGATCGACCCCGACGGCACCAGATCCCAGACCGTGAGGTTGAGGTTGTTGCCGATGCTGGTCTCGTTGACGCGATTGTTCCAGGTGCCGCCGCCGCTCACCGAGACGGTCGGCGTGCTCGAGGCCCGCGCCTCGATGACGAGGATGCAGGCGTTGCCGACCGTGGTCGCCGCGTTCTGGACCGTGACGCTCGACTGGTCGCTCGAGGTGCCCTTGCCGACCCGCTGGACGATGGCGCTGTTGACGTTGCCGGTCGGGTCGTTGGCGAGCAGCCCGGCCGTGTAGCTGGCGGCGTCGGTCGGGGAGATGTAGGTCGCGTAGGTCGACGGCAACTCGATCATCCGGGCGCCGAGCCAGATGCAGTACGAGAGAGTGTTGCAGAGGTCGGTGCGATCGGCGCCGATGTCGCTGATCCCCGCCGTCTGGATGCAGATGGGCGAGGGGTTGAGGATCGGGTAGCCCGCCCCTCCGAGCGCGTTCGCCGCCGCCCCTTGGCCGTACTCCGCCATCGCCGTGTACATGGCCGTGTAGGAAACCGACGGCGCCAGCGGGTCGTTGTAGGCGGCGTCCTGGCACCAGGGCAAGCCCGTGTTGGGATCCGGCGCCGAGGTTGGGGCCTTGACCCCCTTTGAGTGGTTCCTGACTGAGTTGTTCTCGAGGACGCCGAGCGGCGTCACCCCTCCCGCCCCGCCCGAGCCGACCGAGGAGATCTGGTAGGCCATCGTGGTCTCGGTGAAGGTCTCGGCGGTGTTGCACCAGGGGTTGTAGGCCGACGAGACGGGCGTCTCCGTCCAGGCCGCGACGGTGGAGGCGAGCGCCGTCTGGAGCGCCGGCTGGGCGACCGCGTCGTAGTTGGCCTGGGCGTTGGCGCCGGTGAAGCCGAGCTGGGCCAGCGACCAGGACGTGATCAGCATCGGCTCGGCGTAGGTGGTCATCGTCGCCCCGCACACCACCTCCCCGATGTAGGGGTTTTGGTTGAGTGGGAGCGCGTAGTTGCCCAAGAGGCCGACGTTGACGGGTGTATATGCAGCGAGCGTCTGCATAAACTCGGACCAGGCGTTGAGGTAGTCGGTCGTCCAGGGTTGCATCATCGTGTTCCCGGACGAGTTGGTGAGGAGCGGGCCCCAGGCCCCGGTGTTCGCCAGCGCCTTGAGCCACGCCGGCTGATAGATGCCCGCGAACACGCGCAGCTTGACGGTCCAGGGGGTCGCGTTCGGGTAGGTGCTGTTGCGCGTCTGGGCGGCCAGGAGGGCGTTGTCGATCGCCTGGTTGCCCGTCCCCGTCCCGAGCGCGTGGCCGATGGCCCCGCTGCCCGCCGGACTGCCAGCGGCCGACTGGAGCTCGTTCCAGGTGAGGCCTCCTTCCGGCGCAGCGCTGCTGTTGATGACGAAGCCGCCGAGCACCGCCTGCCACCCGCTGTTGCCCCCCTGGCTGTCGGCCGGCTCCCCGCTGCGGTCGAAGAGCAGGACACAATGCCCCGTCTTGGCCACTCGCTACCTCCCGAAGATGGAAGAGGGGCGGGTTGCCCCGCCCCTATCCGTAGCCCGGAGGCTACTTCCGGCCCTTCCGGCCCTTCCGGCGACGGAACCGCATCGCGGATCCTCCCTCACGCCTGCACCGCCCCGGATGGGTTCGGAGCTATACCGCTCTCGCGGCGCTCAAACGAGGCGAGGGTGTCTGACCCAAGCCAGCGCAGGTTGGTGACCATGCTCATGCTACCTCCGCCACGGCGCAGAGGTAGAGGGTGTTGCTGCCGATGGTGACCGCGCCCGGGTTGCCCTGGGCGATCACCTGGAGCAGCCACGTCCCGGCTCCCGTGATCTGGGTGTCCTGGTGGTACTCGCCGGTCGCGTCCTGCGTCGGCGTCGCCGTCAGCGGGTTGATGGCGACGGGCGGGTTGCTCCAGGAGAACGTGATGATGTCCGGGCTCACCGGCTCGCGGGTGATCCGGTCGACGCACAGAGCGTGCCAGGTGACGGTCGTCCCGGCCGGCACGTCGCTCAGCTCGGGCGGGTCCACCCATGCGGTCACGATGACCGGCGTGGTCGGCACCCGTCAGCCCTTGCGCCGCTTGCGCTTCTTGGCCCACTTTTTCGCCTGGATGGCGAAGTTGGCGCGCTTCTTCTCTTTGGCCGAGGCGTTCGGGTTGTTCATCACCGAGCGGGCGTGACCCTGGACGCTCTCGCCAGCGGCGTTCGCCATCAGACCTTCCGCCAGGGGTTGTGATCCTGCGTCGAGGTCGTCTGGATGCCCGCGGTCGGGTCACCGCCCGCTGTTCCGGGCATCTTGCCGGCGTCCTGGGCGCGGGCGATCACGAAGGCCTCGCCTTTCCCTTCGCTCGGACACTGGTCCGGCGCCTCGGTGCCGGAGGAGTGGAGCGGGGTGCGCCAGGTGGAGGCGCTCTCGCCCATCGCTCAGGCCCGACGGCGCCGGGCGGCCGCCTTGCGGGGCGCCTTCTTCCGGTTGTGTCGACGCTTCTTCATCGCCGGCATCGGCATGGGCATTGGCATCGGCGCAGCTGCCCCAGTGGGCGCGGCCGGTCCGGGTGCCGGCGCCGCAGGGGCGGCCGAGCCGCCTCCCATCGGACCGCCGGGCCCGCCTCCGCCCATCAGCCCCGGGTCGATCGCCATCGAGGTCAGACGCCGCCCGAGAACTTGAACGCGCCGGAGCGGTCCATCCCGTGCTCGTCCATGTGGGCCATGTCCACGCCGGGCTGGTCTCCAGGGCCCATCTGCACGAAGGTCGTCGGGGACTCCTCGTGCGCCGTGTGGTCGCGGCTGTGGATCTCGCCGGGGGTGGCGAAGGCGTGCTCCTCCGGGATGGCGAGCTTCTCTCCGATCATTCCGCCCCCTTTGCGTCCGCTGCGTGCCATGTGGCTCTCCTCTGCTACGGGATGATCTCCAGGATCGCTTCCTGGAAGGTGGTCGTCGTGGTGGTCGCCGCCGAGACGTAGCTGATGTCCAGGTAGGTCGCGGTGTTGGTCGGCAGCGCCGAGATCGCAGAGGCCGAGGCGACGACGGTGTTGGTCACGCCCACGATGCCGGTCGCGCCCGTGTTCTCGACCGCCAGCGAGCCGTAGCCGGTGCCGTTGGCGCTGGAGGTGGTCTGGAGCGTCCGGATGGTCAGATCCAGCACCGCCCGGAACACCACCGAAGATCCCGAGCCGGAGGAGGTGACGGTCCAAGTGGCGACCGAGGTGTCCCCGGCCACCGTCCCCGCCGTCCCCATCCGCAGCGTGAAGGTCGAGACGTCGGCGTTGCTCGAGGTGCAGGTGCCCACGATGGTCGCCCGGACCACCGAGCCGGCGTTGAGGGTGCCCGCGATCGAGTTCCCGACGTAGGTGCTCGGGATGACCAGCGCGGCGTTGACCAGGAGCGTCTCGGTGGTGTTGATGCCCGAGGTGGCCGCGACCCGGCTGGCCCGGACCGCGCCGGCGAACTGTCCGGGCGTGCCGACCTGGGCCAGGTAGTAGGCCATGTTCTGAGCGACGCCGTCGAGCAGGTTGTCGTTGGCTGGACCGTGGTGGTCGTAGCTGTTGACGGTCATCGATCAGACTCCAATGGGGGTGAGGATCCCGGCAGGGATCGAGTCGGACCCGGACGAGACGGCGTAGAGAGCCATGACATCGCTCGGGTAGAGCGTCAGGTAGGGACCGTAGGGGTCCGCGGCGGTGTTGAGCAGGGTGTTGGCCGTGATCGCAGGCAGGCTGATCGCGCCGTTCTGCGGGAAGGCGGGCAGGCCGCTCCCCGAGTTGAGCCAGCCGAAGGCGAGGTTGCTGCCCACCTGGCCGACGCACTCGGTCCCGACCGCGTAGGTGGCGCTCGGCGTGGCCGAGTTCACCGGGATGGACGTCGCCCCCACCGCCACCGCCGCGCTGGTCGTCCACACCTGGGGCGTCCCGCCGGCGGCCGTGGTGAGCGTGAAGGTCTGCCCCGACGGCAGCACCGTGTTGACCGCCGTGACCGACAGCGACGTCAGCGGCCCACCTGCCGCCGTGATCTGCGTCGCGAGGGTGCAGAAGTTGCGGTACACCGCGATCCCGAGCGTCGAGCTCGAGAGCGCCCCCACGCCGCCCGAGGTGCCCGCCGCCATGAAGGCGATCTGGCCGCCCTGGAGCCGTCCGACGCCCACCCCCAGGCCCCCGGTCGTGCTTCCGCCGCCGCCCGAGGCGGTGCTGGAGGTCAGGAGGTCGATGATCGTGATTGGCTTGATCGTCGCCGTCGACGTGTTGGTGAAGGCCGCGAAGCTGAGGTCGCCGCCGAGCCGCCAGTAGGCGCTGTCGTTGAGGTTCGGCCCCCCGGTGGCGATCGCGGCGCGGAGCTTGAACATCTCGGCCTACAGCGTCGCGTTGGTGATCAGCATCGACGCCTGGCCGATGTCCGACCCGGTGTTGCGGGCCTCGAGGCTCATCTTGGAGAGCGCCCGGACCTGATCGCCGTCTCGGAGCGTCGGCGCGGTGATGGTGTAGTACAGCGACCCCGCGTAGGGGCGCAGCCGCCACCGCGAGCTGTCCAGGATCATGATGTCCCCCTTCCCGGCCGTGTCCGAGACGTATCCGTCCAGGAGCACCCGGAGCTCGTTGGCGAGCGTGGTCCGGATGTACTGAGCGGAGAAGCCGCGGGTCGTCTCGTCCTGCTGGAGGCGGATCCGGTCGTTGAAGAGCTTGCCCACGTCGACCGCCGCCAGCGGGCCACCCACGACCCAGTCCGGCACCGCGCCGTTCCGGAACAGGAGGATGTTGACGTCGTTCACCGCCGAGAAGATGTCGCCCGGCGCGTAGGGAGCGCTCGTCCCGGTGTTGGTGGTCGACCAGTTCACGGTGACCGAGGTGGCGTTGAAGGTGCCGTCCAGCCACTTGTGGATGCCGGCGAAGGTCGAGTAGTCGCCGGCGGCCGAGCCGACCGAGCCGCCCACGCCGACCGACGGGCTCCCGTAGATGACCGAGGTGTTCCACAGCCGGAGGAGTTCCTGGGTCCGGTTGCGGAGCTGGTACTTGAGTTCGTCCTGGATGCCGGGGGTGTAGCCCCGGCGGGAGCTCTCGATCGCCTCGGCGGCGAGCACCACGTCGATGCCCTGGCGCTGGAGGTAGTTGTACTTGACCACCCGCGCCCGGCTCATGTCGGGGCCGAGGTCGGAGTTCTGCTGGAGGGGTCGGGCGATGTGGGTGTAGACCGCGCTCTGAGCGTGGCTGGAGGCGGTCGTCCCGCCGTAGGCCCGCGAGATCTGGAGGTTGGCGGTCGAGCCGGAGTAGGTCACTCCGGTCACCTGCATCTGCTCGCCGCCGCCCAGGCCGCCGGTCGCGCCGGCGTCGCAGAGGATGGTGCCCACCGGGGTCACCGAGGCGTCGGCCGCGCTGACGATGATCTGGGTGGCCGAGGAGGAGATGCCGCCTGCCGTCGTGTCGGTCACGAAGTTGGCGTTCAGCTTGTCCTCGTTCCAGGTGCAGACCTGGAAGTTGCCGCTGAACTCAGGGCCCACCCGGATCGACCCGAGCACGTTGTTGGCGAGCACGAGGTTCGCCGCCAGGAACTCGCTGATGTCGATGCGGGAGGTGCCCGCCGCCGCCAGGGTGGTTGCGGAGGTTCCCGCACCTTCTACGAGTGCCATCTGCCCTGCTCCGTGAATAGCGATTCCGACGCGGCTCGGCTGCCTTCACGGGCGGCGCTCCCGGCCATTAGCCCTCTCGCGGGTCTGGCCGATCGGCCCCTTCGTTCGCGGCGAAGCGATCAGGGCGAGTGTGCATCACGCCCACTCGCCCTGTCAAGCCCCTGGCCTACCTCTCGGCGGGGTCGGCCATCCGGACGCTGGTGCTGTCGCAGACCGGACAACGCACCAAGTTCTCCAAGAGATGCACGTCGCTGTGGAATACGGGGTGCTCAGTCCGGATGCCGTTCTGCTCGATGCAGACCCACCGCTGGCGCTTGTCGGTGTCGGCCGCCGGGGTCGCCACGGCGGGCTTGGCGGCCTCGGGGAGCACCGAGAGGTTCTGCGCCGCCACCTGCTCGGCTCCGAGGTTGATCGCCCCCTCGTCCACCTCGGGGTGATCCTCGGGCCGGAAGTCGCTCGGGTTGTTCTGGAGCTGCTCCAGGGTCGGACCCGTCCCCGGCACCGGGCCGAGGCTGACCAGGCGCTCGCGCTCGGCCAGCTCGGCGGCGATCTGCTCCTCCTGCGAGGGTGGACCGGGAGGAGAGGGGGCAGCCTCCACACTAGCCGTCCCGCGTTCCCCCTCCTGGCCCGCCCCGGATTCTACCTCCGGGTCGATGTCGGGGATCGGCAGGTGCGGCACCCCGGGGACCGGGTTCGGGATCGGGATGCCCGCGTCGGCCGGGACCGTGGCCCGGAGCGACGGCAGCGGCTTCGAGTCGGCCGTCATCGCTGCGGCTGCTGCGTGCGGTGGAACCGCGTCATCAGCGGCTCCAGCGAGAGATCCTGGAGCTCTTCGTTCTCCTTGAACGCCAGCCGCCCCTTGGTCATCACCTCGGGGGCGATCTTGTCCATCCGCTTGAGCACGGACGGGTAGTGGCCGGCGCCGGAGATCGCCTCCGACTGGCTCGCGAAGATGCGCTCCTCGCTCTGCCGGATCTCATCCAGCGTCATCTCACCGCTCGGGCCGGCGGTGCTGCCCCCGCCCGGAGGCGGCGACCACGTCCCGGCGCTCCCGGTCGGCCGGGCCGTCTGCTGGGCGGCGACCGCCTGGACCGCCTTGGCCGCCCGCTCGATCAGCCCGAGGTCCGAGCCCTCGAAGATCTCCGCCGGCGCGGCGGGGTTCTCCGCCTTGATCCGGGCGATGGTGGCCTCCCGCTCCCGGGCGGCGTCCTGGCGCTGGTAGAGGTCGGCCGTCATCCGGCCGAGTTCGCCCTGCCACTCCGCCTCGGCGCGGGCCTGGGCGACCGCGTCGCCCGCCGTGACCGCGGCTCCCTTGTCGGCCTGGTATTTCGCCTGCTTGACCCCGAAGTCGGGGTGCTGACTGACGTCGATCGGCATGTGTGGGGCCTCCTACTGGTACCTGTGGAGATGGTACACCGGCGGCTCGTGGATCTCCTGGTCGAATCCCAGCGCCGCCTTGATCCGCTGGTCAAGCTGGTGCCAGCCTCCCCTCGCCTGCTCGATCGCCTCCGGACGTTCCGCCATCAGGCTCGCGCTGAAATGGGTGCAACCCAGCATCGGGTAGTCGGTCGGGTTCTCCCCCCCGAAGTTGTAGCGGTAGCCGCACCATCGGTGGCCACAGGCGCTCATGGTCGGGATCACCTCGGGGTGGACGACGATGTCCTGCTCGATCAGGATGAGATCCTGCCGACCCGCCAGCATGTTCCAGTAGACGCGGAGCACCGTCCAGTACGCCTCGTCCTGGGCCTCGGGGGGCGTCGGCTGGCCGAGGTAGATCAGGATCGCCTCGGGTCCGGCCGCCTCGACCGTCGCGGGCTCCAGCTTCCCGGCGACATAGGGGATCACCACGATCACTCGTGGATGCGCCTCACGTCCGTCGTCCGCATCGAGGTCTGGGTGTCGCCCTCGAAGCGCAGCCGGTAGGTGCCGCTCCCGCTCGGGTCGCTGGCCCGGACGTGGAGATCGATGGCCCCCGTGTGCTGGTCGCGCTCCTCCCCGATCACGATGGCGGGACGGTCCTCGCCCGCGAGGTCGCGGAAGTGCACCTTGTCGCCGGGGTCCAGCCCGATCGTCTGGTGGGAGGGGTTGCCCTCGCGGCTCCGGAGCCACTCGCCCAACTGCGCCTCGTGCGCCTCGTCGTGGATGTCGGGCAGCGAGAAGCTCCGCGGGTTCTCCTTCGGCTGGGAGGGGGCCATCCCCGGGATCGAGTAAAAGCGGCTCATTGCTGCGTCCAAGGTGAGGAGGTGGTGTACGCCGAATACACATCGTTGTCGCCTGAGCCGTAGGGTAGCGGCACGGTGCTCGCCCCCGCCGGCGGTCCGGTGGCGACGGGCAGCGCGACGCTCGTGTCCGTGTTGCACGCGATGAGCGTCTCGCCGTTGTAGGTGGCCTCCTGGAGCGGCTGGCCGTAGGCGTCGAGCAGCGCCGGCGGGATCGTTGACGTCATCCAGCGGTAGACGTGGCGGGTCGTGACCCCGCGCCAGCTCAGAGCGCCCAAGCCGCCTCCCTCCTTGCCGCCCGACGCCTAGCCTGAGTCTCGCGGTTGCACGTCAGGCATTCCCTGGATCCCCGGGACTTCATCCGCGACGGAGATAGGTTGCCGGGAGCGTAGGGGTGTCCCCTTGGACAGTGGGTCTTGGCGGCGTTCTCTGCGACCAGCGTGGCTCCGCGGAGAAGATTGATTCGCTGAGTGACCGGCTCCATGTGCGCTGGGTTCACGCAGCCGCGGTTGCGGCAGAGGTGGTCGATCTGGAGCCCCTCGGGAATAGGGCCGACTAGCAACTCGTAGATCACGCGGTGCGCATAGACCTTGCGCGATCCGTTCCAGAACGCTCCGTAGCCGTTAGCGCGGCCTCTCGACCACTCCCAGCAACCGTCCCCGAAAGCGATCTTGCCCAGAAAGCGATGGAGTCTGGCGTCCGTCATCGCTGTGTGCTCTGCCTCCCCGTTGCAACGTTTGTGCTGGATGGACTATATGGGACGTATTGGCCGAACGCGCCACCCGAAGCGGTGAACGCCTGGGTCGGGCTGGTCAGAGACTCGATCGCCTGGGCCTGGGTGAAGCCCGTCCCGAAGCGCTGGGTGAGCGCCTGCCGGTTCTGGATCTGGTAGGTCTGAAACTGCTGGTAGTTCTGGCCGACCTTGAGGTAGCCGTACTGATTGGCGAGCGTCGGGTTCTTGAGGATGTAGTCGGTGATCTGGCCCGAGCTCCACCCCTGGAACATGGCCTGGGCGCCGATCGCGCCGAGGCCGGCGGCGTTGAAGTCGGTCTGGCCGGTGACGGAATAGAGCGCGTCGCCCACATTGGCCTGGGCCTGCGAATACTGCGTCGCGTTCATGCCGAGCGCCGCCCACGGCATCGCCTGCTGCACGTCCTGGGGAAGCAGGCTCGCCATCCACTGAGAGACCTGGAGCGAGTTGGCGTCGGCCATCCCCTGCTGGAGGCCCTGGATGAGCTGCTGCGGGGTGAGAAGGTACTTCCATCCGGTGTTGGCGGCGAAGGTCTCGGCCTGGGTGTACAGCTGCCAGAAGTCGCCCGCGTACTCCGGCGGGAGGGTCCAGCCCGCGAAGGGGTTGCCCCCGCCCCGAGCGGCGGCGGCTGCCTGCTCCTCCTCGAGGAACTGCGCCCCCTGGCTGGTGTCGGGGATGCCGTAGCCGAGGTCGCCGCTCGCGTTGGCGGTGGCGGGGTTGGAGAAGGCGGTCGCGTCGGAGGGGGAGACGCTCATGCCGTCTTGCTCATCTGGAGGAGCTTGCCCTGCTGCTGCGGCTGGACGGGAGTTCCGGGCGCCGCCTTCGCCGCCGTGGACGCCTTCTGCTGGTAGTAGGAGATCACTTCCTTGTTGTCAAGCCCCGCCAGCCGGGCCACCTCGCCGTTGGTGGGCATCTGCCCAGTGTGCATCACGGAGTAGAGGCTGGCGCGGTCGAAGGTGTCCGCGAAGGCCCCGGCGGTGACGTTGGGGTAGGTCGGGTGAGGCTGGGCCCGCACCGCCTCTGCAATCGAGCCCTCGTCGACGCCGAGTCCTTTGGCCTTGAGCATGTTGCTGATCTGGGCGTAGTCGGTCACCGAGGTCCGCTGGGAGCCGAGCAGCTTCCGGCGCACCCCGGCCAGGAAGGCGAAGTTGGCGCTGAACTCCTGCGGGTCGACGCCGGCCGACTGGAGCTGGGCCGCGAACTCGCCCACCGCATCCGGCTTCGGGGTCGCCGGCGCCGGCGACGCGCCCGGCACGTTCGCGAGGCCGCCGAGCAGGTTCACGTCCTCGTTCGAGCCGCCCTGCCAGGTGCGGAGGTTGGCCTGCACCTCGGGGTTGGAGGCGATCGTCTTGAGGTCGGCCCCCTGCCGCATCAGGTTGACCATGCCCTGATAGTTGCCGTTCAAGAGCGTCTGGGCGGTGGCGTCGATGCCGGCCTGATAGGTGGGGAAGATCCTGACCCCGACGCTGTTGAAGGTCTGGCCCTGGCCCTGGGTGGTCGCCAGCCAGTTGAAGTCCCCGAGCGGCATCCCCTCGCCGCGCGCCATCGTGGTGATGACCGCGATGTTGGCCTCGGTGACCGGGATCTTGGCGGCGGTGAGGATGTCGGTCGCCACCTGCTGCATGTTCGCGGAGGCGCTGAACTGCTGACTGCTGATCTGCGCCGACGCCGCCCGGTAGTGGGAGACGCTCTCCGGCGTGACCGCGCCCCCTGACGTGGACATCTGCTGGAGTTCCGTCCCGAAGGATCTCGAGGCGGAGGAGAAGGCGGCGAGGCTAGTGGGAACGAAGCCGCCGGAGATCCCAAAGGTCGGCTGGAGCGCGGCCTGGCCGAGGATCGCGGCCACCTGGCCGCCCACCGAGCCGGTGGGCGATTGCCAGGCGTCCGCTGAGCCCGCGAGGTAGACGGAGAGCGCGCCTCCCCACGAACCCGTCTGGTTGAAGGTCTGGGCGAGCGTGCGCGCCGCCACCGTGAGAGCCAGGATCGGGTCGTCGGCCACGTCGGAGGCCGAGAGCATGTAGGCGCCGAGGGTCGCGGAACTCAGGCCGAGTCCGGGCTGGGTGCCCATCTGGGAGACAAGCCCCCAGAGGATCGCCGGAGGCAGGCTGTACTCCGCCGCGATGGCCGTGATCTCGGCATCGGTCGGCGTGTTGGCGGCCATCAGTGAGAGTGCGCCTCGTAGGTCTGGAATGCCTCAGCGTAGGCAGGGTACTCGCCCACGGTGACGTTGGGCGCCTGCGGGTGGGGAAGCGACGAGAAGGCGGCGTGGATGTCGGCCGGCTCGGTAATGCCCTGGTCGTGGAGGTACTGCATCTGCCGGGGGTGCGGCGGCCGTCCCCAGAGCGGCAGGGTGATCCCGGCGGCGACCGGGTACACCTTGTCGTACTCGGCCTCGGGGATCTCCACGCCACGCTTCCCGGGCAACTGCAAGTACCAGGCCATCGCCGCGGCGCGCTGCTGGGACGTCAGGCTCATGTCATCGGCCCCGGATGGGCGCTGCCGGTCGCCTGGGCGGTGACGTGCTGGTGGAGTTCGTTGATGAGCGAATCGTCGACCTGGCCGCTGAACGCATGGGTGGTCGCGCCGCTGGTGTCGAGCGAGTTCACGAAGCTGAGGTAGTCGTTGTACTGGCCGACGGTGACGCCCGGGACCGCCGACGGGGAGTTGTCGACGAAGTCCTGGATCTGCGTTGGCGTCTTGCCAACGCCCCATTGCAGCTGCGCCGTGGTCGGCGTGGCGTCGAAGTTCTGCTGCCAGAGCGTGCTCATGTTGGCGCTCACCGCCGCGTACTGCCCGTAGTTCATGTTGGCGCCGGGGACGGGCTGGGCGAGCAGGAACGCCCCGCCCGAGCCGCTCGCCGGGGCGGTCGATCCGCCCGGGTCGCTGAACGGCATGGTCATCAGGGTTTGCAGCGTCCCCGCCGTGATCGGCATCCCCACGCTCTGCATCCAGGAGACGTAGTTGCCCATGTTGGTGAGGTTCTGGCTGTTGCTGAGGTAGGCGAGGTTGGAGGCGGTCGACGGGATGCCGTAGTTGGTCATGAAGTCGATCGCCGCCTTCTTGGTCGCGCCCTGCTCGGCGGCGGCCTCGCCGGTCACGCTCGGGTTGGCGGCGATGTACTGGCCGATGATCGACTGCGGCGAGGCGTCCGACAGGCTCGCTGACGTCGCCGTGGAACCGCCCGAGTAGATCGAGGGGGCGAAGGTGGACAGCTCGGTCAGGAACGTGTTCACCTCGGTCTGGAGGTTGAGCGCGGTCGGCTGGCCGCCCGCCGCCGTGCTCGCGCCGCTCTGGATCCCCTGGAGGATGTTGAGCACCTGAGCCTGCAACTGGTCCGACCCGTTCGGGTCGTAGCCGGGCTGGCCCTTGGTGTTCATCTGGTAGAGCCGCTGACGGATCTGCTGGGCGAGCGCGGGCGGGAGCGGGGTGCCGTTCTGCTCCTGCCAGGCGTAGGCGATCATGCCGATCACCGGCCCCCAGATGCCCCACTGGCTTGAGGCGAGCTGCTGGATGAACGCCGTCTCCGACATCGGCTGAGCCTGTTGGCCCTGGAATTGCCCCCGCGCCGCGCCGGTGATGCGCGCCTGTCCCGCCTCGAATTGCTGGACGTACTGCTGGTACTGCTGGTTGGCGCTGCCGTAGTCGATGCCGAGTGCGGAGGCGGTGTCCTGGGCGGTGCCGCCCTGGACACCCTGCCAGCTCGGGCTCGTCATGTACTGCTGGATCAGCGCGTTGGCGGCGGCGCTGCCGAGCTTCGGCACGGAGCCTCCGCCCAGCGTCGTCTCGGAGGAGACGCCTGTCTGCGGATTGACCACCTGCGTCTCGATCCCCGCCGCGGCCGTGGGCCCCTTGCTCGCCGTCGCAGGCTTGGGGACGCCCGGAGTTTGGGGTTCCGGCGCCGCCTGCTTCGGTCCCTGGGATGCCTGGTCGATGATCCCCATCGCCTGCGACTGGTACTCGACGGGCCCACCGTAAACCGAGTTCTGCACCACCATGTTCTGCTGCGCTGGGGTGAGCCGCTCCCACGCGCTCTGCACCTGGCGCTGCTCGTCGGGCGTGAGGTTACCGATCCAGTTGGAGAGCCACTGGCCGAGTTGCGTCGCGTCCATCATCTGAGCCGCCATCAGGTGACCACCGTGCTCATCGCGTAGTAGTTGCCGAGCTGCTCATCCGCCTCCAGGTTCACCACGTCCTCCCACTTGCCGAAGGTGTAGCCGGCAAGCTGAGCGGCGAAGGTGGGGTCCTGGGCGGCGAGGGATTCCAACGTCTGCTGGAGCTGCTGCATGACCATCTGCTGCTCGGTGGTCGAGCCGCCCGCCTGGTTGAGCTGGTAGATCATCGCCGCCGCCTGGTCGCGGGCCACGATCGCGTTCCGCCACGAGACGGATGTCTGCGTCTCGAAGTCCGGGTTCTGCGGGATCACCTCCCACGTCTGGAGGGTCCGCAGCGGCGCGGTCTGCTGGGCCAGCGAGGAGGCCGACGTGCCGCCCCCGCCGCCCGCGAACTTCTGCGCCCACACCGGGAACTCCGTCTCCATCTGGACGAGGGCGGGCTGCATGACCGCGTCGTTCCAGGCGGTGTAGCCGGGGCTCTGGCTGCTCCACCCGTTCTGAGCCATGACGCTGTACTGGAGGTTCTTGAGCTGGTCGTACTGGAGCCAGGCGTTGTTGACCTGGCGCTCGTCGGTGACGTTCGAGAGGAAGCTGTTGGCATCCCCGAAGGGGGAGAGCACGTTCACGTCGCCCATGTTCCGCATCAGATCCCACTGCGAGAGATCGCTGACGGTCTGGGTGGTGGTGTACTGGTACTTCCCCGTGGCCGACGAGACCACCCACGGCGCGACCTGCTGGATGGCGTCGCGCTGATCCTCGGAGACCCGGCTGTCCTCGTAGGCCATCATCGCTCCCGCCGACTGCGGGTTCTTGGCGACGAGTTCGGCCACGGTCGGCGCGTTGGACTGCTCGGTGAGGGCCGCCTGCCACTCCTTGTCGCTGATGCCGAGCGCCTGGGTGATGTAGGAATCCTTCTCGGCGTCCGTGGTCGCGCCTCGCCAGTTGTCCATCGCCTGCGAGATGTTCTGGCCGGTCACGTCCGTAACCTCGGGCGAGACGGGGAGCGCGAATTGGAGCGCTCCCTGAGCGGTGAGATCACGCCCCACCTCGCGAGCGATCGACTGCTGGTCGGCCTGGGTGACCGTGCCGCCCGGTCCCGATCCGAGCTTGTCACGGTCCCACTGCTGCACCTTGGCCGAGATGAGTTCGTTGATCCGGGTAGAGCCCATGCCGATGACGGGCAGGTTCTCCAGCGTGTTCGTGACCACGTTGCCGGTCCCGAAGGCGGTCATCGCCGCCCCCTGGAGGATCGACGAGAGCCACGGGAACATCGGCGCCGCCTGCCCGGTCGACCAGTTGATCTCCTGGCTGATGCCGGGGATGGCGGAGAGGATCTGGGTCAGCCCCGGCGAGACGCTGCTGATCCCCTGCCACATGGGCGTGAACACCGGGCCAGTGCCGGGAATGACGCTGCCGAGACCATCGGCGGTCAGGAAAAAAGCGTTGAGGGGATTGAAGGTTACCCCCTCGCCGCCGCCGAATCCGAGCATCGCCATGAAACCGTTGCCGGCCGAGAGCGCGGGCGAGGTCTGGTTGACCTGGGCCTCCTCGCTCGCGTTCATGGCCCGCACCGCGCCGACGCCGACGACGGGGTGCGCCATCGCCTGCCGCCAGATGAATCGGTCAAGGTTGGCCGTGGCCCCGTAGAACGGCATCACGTTCCGGAGCGCCCCGCCCATGATGCTCCGCGTCCCCTGGTAGGTGTTGTTGAGCATCCAGTCGACCGCCTGGGAGGTCGACTCCTGGTCGACCATCTGGGCGAAGTCGGCGGCTCCGGCCCGGGGTGTGCCCTTGTAGTAGTCCTTGATCGAGTCCTCGTAGAGCTTCTTGATCGCCATGAAGCCGTTGGCTCGGGCGCTGTCGACCATCGGCTTCGTGATCTCGTTGAACACCAGCTGCGGGAACTTGGTGAGGCTTCCGTTCAAGATCTGGTGGGCGTAGCCGTTCATCACCCGCGACGAGATCACCGGCAGCGTGGAGGTGGTCAGGTTCCCCTCCTTGCTCACCAGCTTCTCCACCTTCTTGAGGCTCGCGCTGCCCGACGACGCCCACTGGCGGATCTGGTCGTTGCGGAAGAGGCCGGTCGCGTAGGAGTGCCAGCGGTTGAGCACCGCCTGGAGCTGCTCGGACCCGAGGTCGCCGTTCTGCACCTGGAGCCAGGAGGCGATCTTCGCCCGCACGGCGGGGTCGGTGAGAAGCGACTGGTCGAGCAGCGCGCTCCCCGCCTTGGGAGCGCGCGAGGTGGCCGTCTTGACCGCCCCCTCCAGCGCCTTGCGGGCGCCGGCGAGGCCGCTGTCCTCGTAGCCCTTGAGCCACGCCTTGACCAGCGGGTCGGGGGCGAGGAGGTTCTGGATGACGTGCTGGAGCGCCGGGGCGTAGCCGATGTCGGTCGGGTGGAAAGCCTGGAAGGCGTGTGGCAGGGTGTCGTTGGTGAGCTGGGTGTAGCTCTGGAGCAGCCGCCGCGCCTCAGGGTTGTTCTCCAGGATGCGCTCCATCTGGGCGACGGTTAGCTGGCGGGCGCCGGGGACGATCAGGCCGGCGCTCTTGGCGATCGAGGAGCCGAGCAGGTGGAGACCGGCGATCGGGTGGCCGTCCATGATCAGCGCGGTCACCGGGCGGATGGTGTCGTCACCGAGGGTGATCCGGAAGGCGGAGGAGATCCGGCCGATCGCCCATCGCTTCCAGACCGAGTTGATCGCGTCGGCCCGCACCATCGCCTGCACCTTCTCGGCGCGGGCCAGGTTCGGGTGCTTGGCGACCGTCATCTCGTAGGGCGTGTACGGAAACTGGTAGAGATCCTTGAGTTGGGTGGTCAGCATCGGCACCGGCCGCTGGAGCTCGTTGAGTTCGTTCTTGAGCTGGGTGACGTGGGGGTCGTCGTCCTTGACCCCGGCGGCCTGGAGATCCTCGAGGTCGTGGTTGATCTCGTCGACGCGCGCCTGCTGGATGGCCCGGTCCTCGGCGGTGGATCCGGTGGTGCCGGTCGACACCTCCTTGGCCCCCGCGGCGGAGGCGGCGCGGGGTTCGGGGGCGAACGACTCGCGCACCGTCTTTTCGACGGGGGCGGCGGCGAGGCGGGAGGCGTAGCGGTAGCCGCGGATCTTCTGGAGGTCGGAGTCGGTGACGCCGAAGTTCCGCTCCATCGCTTGCAGGATGGCGGTCTCGTACTCCTTGGCCGCGGCCAGCGCCCCCTCGACGTTGCCCTGGGCGCCCATCGTCGCGTCGGCCAGTTTCTTGCTCAACTGCGCGTACTCTGCGGGTTTCATGCCTGCCACCAGGGCCCGGGTGCGGAAGTTGGAGAGCGTCTTGACGGGGTCGGTGATCAGGGCGTCGTCGAGCGTCTCCGCGAAGGCCCCGGCCGCCCGGGCGTGGTTGAGCTTGCCCGAGGCGACCGCCTTGGCGATGGTGGCCCAATTGGCGTGCGTGTTGTAGACGGCCCGGCCCGAGAGCATGAGGTGCCCGAACCCCTCGGTCTTGCCGTCGCCGTTCATCATCAGATCGCGGGCGGTGGCGTCGTCGGGGGCCTCGAGGATCTGCTGCACCAGCCGGAACTTGTCGGGGGCGAGCGCGCCGACCTGGGGGATCGCGAACCCCTCGGCGGCGTCGATGTCGCTGATCCGGCCGGCCTGGAAGGCGGCGCGGGCGGTTTTCATCCAGCCGTCGGACACTTTCTCCTTGAGGCTGGAGCCGGCGAGGTCACCCCAGGCGGCGCGGGCCTCGGGATTGTTGATCAGGCCGAAGAGGCTGCGGAGCGCCAGCCCCGGCCCCTTGGCCTCGTCCAGGATCTTGCTGGCCGTGCCGACGTTCTGTGCGATCTTGACCACCGAGAGCTTGCCGAGCAGGCCGATGTAGCTGGTCGGGTCGTCGGCGGTGTTGATGACGAAGTTGAGCATCCCGGCGAGCACGGGGTTGTTGTTGGCCCACTGGTCCCCGAAGAGCGCTCCCGCCATGTCGTCGGCGTGGGAGTTGGCCCAGATGTTCGCCGCCGACGTGGGGTCGAAGGGGTTCTGCCACTCGCCCTTGGAGAGCCCGGTCCAGAGGGTCGAGCCGATCTCCAGGATGAACGAGTTGCGGTCGTGGTCCCAGGAGTCCAAGAAGCCCATGAAGCCGCTGTCGTTGGCGACCTGATTGAGGATCGGGGTCATGTTCTTGATGTCGGTCGGGCTCAGCTTGTCGAGCGACTGCATCTGCTGCCTGACCTGCTGGGCCTCGACGTTGCGGGGGTCGTCGAGCAGGTGGGCGAAGTCCAGGTTGCCGGTGAGCAGGTTGACGACGCCGTGAAAGGCGCCCGAGACGAGCGGCACGTCGTTGAGCAGGCCGACGATCGGGAGGTTGAGGATGCCGTCCCGGATCGACCGCACCGGGTCGGGACGGACGATCCCCTGGTAGCTGGTGGGCAGCGCCGAGTAGCCGTAGGTGTCGGCGTACTGCTGGAGCAGGTTGGTGGAGGCGCCCGTTCCTGGCCCCTGGGCCATCATCCACTGCTGGGCGACCGAGGCCATCATGGTCGGGTCGCGCATCTGCTGCTGCATCGAGGTGGTGTCGACGCCGAGCGCCGAAAGGAACTGCGAGGCGTTGGTGGCGGTGGTCGGGTCGGACGAGAAGAGGGCGTCCGGCATGAAGTGCGAGATCATAAAGCCCTGGAGCGCGGCGGTGTCGGTCACCGGGTTCCAGACGCCCGTGATGTGGTTGCCCGTCTTGGGACCGTAGAAGCCGCCGCCGTTGGCCGAGAGGAGCGTCTGCCACTTCTTGATCTCGGCCGGGTTCTTCGAGTCCTCGATCGACTGCATGTAGGCGAGGTTGGCGACCGGCACCTCCCCGAAGCTCTGCCAGGAGGAGTTGTTCGACTGCGAGAGGAGCTGCTTCTGCTGGGCGGCGGTCGGCGCCGCGCCGTAGACGCCGGTCGAGCCGGTCGCTTGGGCGGGGGTCTGCGCCGTCGTCGCCGGGTAGGGCTCCGAGAGCGCCGCCTGGCCGGCGGGGGCGCCGGTTATCTCGGTCGCGTACTGCGGGGTGCCCATGAGGGCCAGCTGCGCGAGCGTGGCGGTGGCGCCGGTCTTGGCCGCCTCGTAGACCATCTGGGGATTGGCGAGGATGCCGTAGGACGAGTAGGAGGCGGTCGAGAGTTGCTGGGCGGCCGACTCGGCGGTGGCGGGGTCGACGTTCGGGATCGAGGTCTGCGCCGTGGTCCGCGGCAGGTAGGGCGAGAGGGTCACTGTTGGGGCTGGCCCCCGACCGGGAACTTCGGCTTCGGCCCCTGGCTCGGCGTCGTGCCCCGGGCCCGCTCCTCGTCGTCCAAACGCTTAACCATCGCCCCCATCCAGGGCCCGGCGTCAGGATGCGCGGCGGCGATCCGGATCCCCTGCCGCATCCCCCAGGTGGGCGCCATCCGGGGCCTCGAGAAGATCGGGCCGCCGGGCTGGACGTCGGCCGCCGTGATCGGCTGACGCGGCGGAGGCGGCTGGACGGGCGCGAGGTTCTGGATCGGCGCCGGCTGCGACGGCTGGAGCGGAGCGCCACGACCACGCCGGGACGATCCCTGGGACTCGACGTCCTTGCGCAGGCGCGACTGCTCGGTCCCGTCGTCGGGAGCCGGGGCGTCGGGGTCGGGCAGCTCAGAGGGGGAGATCACGGAGGTTCATGTGGTGGTGGAAAACTTCCGGGAAGTGCCAATGCTGGCTGTGGCCGGCGGCGCGGAGATTGGCTCCGAGGCCGTCGCAGAGGTAGTGCCACTCCCGGCGCTCCTCGGGGATGCTGGAGACGGCGTTGGGGAGCGCCCGCACCAGACGCGCCGAGAAGCGGGTGCAGCCGAGCATGTTCCGCCACGCCTCCCGGGCGGCCTCGTCGTGGTCGTGGTAGGGGAAGGCGCACCAGTCGCGGTCGCAGGCGTCGAAGGCCCGGATCACGTCGGGGCGGCAGATCACGTCATGCTCGATCAGCCGGATCTCCTCGCCGCGCGCCCAGAGCTCCACCAGGAGCCGCCAGTAGGCGTCACCGTCCGCGCCGACGTAGTGCCACTCGGCGTCCTCGGGCGCGGACCGGAGGGTGTAGGGGTGGCGGGCGGTGTAGGGGACGGCGATCACGTCCCCACCGTGGAGTCGAACATGGTCAGCGCGATCCGGATCAGGGCGTCGACCTGTCGGGTGAGCGCGGCGATCTGGTCGTGCTCGGGCGGGAGCGCGTCCAGGAGGTAGGAGGTGTTCTCGATCAGCCCAGCGCGCAGCCGGGCGTGGAGGGTGACTTCGACGTCGTCGGGCATCGGCTACTTCCGCTTGCGATGGTGGCGCCCCCGGCGTCCGCTCTTCTTGAGGGCGGCGTTGGAGATGGCCGCCGCCTGGCCCTTGCTCATCCCCCGCTTGGTGATCAGCGCTTCGTAGGTGGCGCTGTTCTTGATCGAGGGGCCGTGGTTGTAGCCCTTGAGCGGTCCTTTCGCGTCGGTGGCGTACGGGATCTCAGCGTCCTCCGCCTACCCGAGCAGAGCGTAGGGGAAGGGGCCGAGGGTGGAGCTCTGGGTGGCCACCGCCGGGGCGCCGGTCGGGGTGGTGAGGCCGGTGTGGGCGGTGTCCTGAAAGCCGGTGACTGGCGAGAGGGCATCCAGGGTGCCGTTGACCGAACCGCCGACCAGGGTCGGCACGGTGCTCGCCGCCACCATGATGCCGACGTAGTAGAAGCCGGTGTAGGTGGTCGTGAATGACGTGTTCGCGTTCCAGCCGCTCGAGTAGGTGTCCGCGATGTTCTTGGACTTGAGCAGCTGGGCGGTCCAGGCGGTGGTGGTGTCGTCGGCGGTGACCGCGAGGGCGTTGAGGTTCTGGTCGTAGAGAGCGAACCACTGGTGGGTCGGAGTGCTGGCGGCGGTCGATCCGCTGATGAAGCCGATCTTGGAGATGACGGCCCCGCTCGGCAGGAAGATCAGGAAGAAGCTCAGCTCCCCGCTCGCCAGGGCGGCGAGGGTGAGGGTCGATCCGACGATCTGGCGGGGCAGCGTCTCGTATTTCCAGGTGCTCGGGATGCCGTAGCCGAGCAGCGGGAGCAGCGTGGTGGTTGGCAGGACCGCCGTCCCGGTGAGGGTCGGCGAGGCGAGCGGCGCCTTCAGGGCCTCTGCCGCCTCGGCTCGCGTCGTCTCCACGCCGACCGCGGTGTCCGTGTACGCGGTCGTGGCGACCTGCGTGTTGTTGGTGAGCGCGGCGGCCGTGGGTGCCGTCGGCGTCCCGCTGAGAGCTGGAGAGGCGAGCGGCGCGATCACGGTCTCGTCGACCGCGAGGGTGTTGCCGGTCTTGGTGAGCCCGGTGCCCGCGGTGACCTCGCCCGCGCCGGAGAACTGCGTCCACACGATCGCGGTGGTGCCGATGGTGTACGGGCCCTCGCCCGCCACCACGAACCCGGCGCCCGCGTTGGCGGTGCCCTGCTCGACGAAGGCGAAGGCGCCCGGGACCTGGGTGCCCGTGTTCATGTCGACCGCGCGGGTCAGCACCGCCTGAACGCTCACGGCGCCCGCGGTCGTCACCGTGTAGATGCCGTTGTGGGCCTGGGTCGCCTCATTCTTGACCAGCACCCGGTCGCCGAGCGCGGTCAGGATGCCGTCAACGGTGAGCGTCCCGGTCGCGGTGACCGTGATGACCCCGGCCAGGTAGGTGTTGGTTGGCAGGGCGGCGGCGGTCGCCTCCTGGACCGAGGGCTTGACCGAGAGCCCCTGCGCCACCCCGTCGACGTAAGCCTTCTGGGCCGCGTCGGTGGCGTTGACCGTGGTCGGGACGGTGACCGTCCCCGTGAAGGTCGGGCTCGCCAGCGGCGCCGCCCCGGTGACCTGGGAGACCGAGTAGTCGCCGCTCGTGGCGACGACGGCGCCGGTCCGGGTGAATACCGAGGAGACCGCGCCTGAGCCGCCGCCACCACCGCCCAGGCCGTTGCTGGCGAGGCCGCCCCCGAGGCCCATCTCAGCAGGCCAGCCCGTAGACGTTGACGGTCAGGCTCGCGTTAGAGGCGTTCGCACTGACGTAAGCCCGCATGTAGGGGTAGGCGTCGAGCGTCTGGAGGACGTACTGCTTGTTCTGGGTGATCGAGAGCGCGCCCTGGGCCCGGCTGAGCGAGGTCTGGGTGGTCCCCGCCGAGACGATCGTGTAATAGCCGAGGTTGTACCAGTTGCCGACGACGGGGTCGTAGCTCCCCTCGATGGTGACGGTCGCTCCGCCCGCGACGTTGTTCTCGATGATCTCCCACATGATCGCTCCGTTCAGACCATCCGTGACGATGTACTGAGCGGCGGGGGCGGCGGGGATGCCGGTCCCGGTGTAGGCGTTCAGGAAGGCGGCGCCGCCCGTGAGGTTGAGCCACACGCTGTTCTGGGGCCCGAGGCTCTGGGTGGAAGCGTTGGAGCGTTGCGGGACAGACATCAGGCGAAGGTTACCTCTATTCGGGCTGGCTGGCTACAGGGCCGACGACGGAGACCTTGATCTTGACCCCGAATTGGGCCTCGATCGGCTTGACGGCGGCGTTGACCTGGCTGGCGTCGCGCATGTCGGTGAGGTCGACCATCCAGGTGCCCTTGCGGGCCTCCAGGGTGAACGTGCCCCGCATCTGGAGCGCGGAGATGGCCTGCTGGATCGCGCCGGGCACGTCCGGCACCGGCGCCGGCGAGCCCTTGCCGCGGCCGTTGGGCGAGGCGGCGACCGGCGGGAAGTTGGGCATCCCGCCGCCCAGCCCGGGCGCCCGGCCGCCGGGGGCCGGCGGTGGCGGCGCGGTGGGTGTACCTGGCGGGGCGCCCTGGTGCTCGCCGGCGAAGTGCTCGTGGCCGGCGCCGGGTCCGGAGGCGGGCGGTCCCGCGCCGGGTTGCGGCTGGGGCATGGCCGCCATCCGCTCCTTGGCCTCGGCATAGCCGCGCTGCATGAGCTCCTCGGGGTCGTCGAAGCCGGCCATCCGCAGGCTCTCCGAGAAGGGGAAGGCGCCCATGCCCTCCTTGAACAGCTGCATCCCCTGGACGGTGCGCTCCTGAGCGGACGGCCCGGTGACGTCGGCCCAGGAGACCACGTTGCGGACCCAGCCGCCCAGCTGCGCGCCGGTGAAGGTCTCCCGGTAGGGGCCGTCGCGGTCCTGGCCGAAGAGTTCCATCGGGTGATCCTTGAAGTCGGGCACCCGGGCGAGCATGAGCAGGCACTTCGAGTTGAGGCGCTGGAGGCCCTGGCCGAGGAGGTCGAGCGAGAGCTTGAGCCGGCGTTCCATCGGCGCCTGCTGCTCCTGGACCGACTTGCCCGAGACGTTGGAGCGGTCGACCTGCCCCTCGAGGCGGATGGGGGCGATGCCGGTCTGCTGCATGAGGTTGTCCCGGGCCGAGTTGAAGATCATGGCGGCGGCCTGGGGGTTGGCCTGGGGGGCGAGCAACTCGATCTTGCCGGTGCCCTTGGTGGTGAACTGAGCGCCGGGGCCCAGCTCGACCTGGCCCTGGCTCTGCTCGGGGTCGTGGATGTGGATGATCGGGTAGGCCGAGGCGACCAGGGTGTCGACGTAGACCTTCCAGAGATCCTGGAGTTCCTCGTGCAGGCCGACGCAGCCGGAGATGTCGGACTGTGCCCAGCGTCCGTCGGTCGCCTGGTTGCAGACCCACTCGGCGGGGCAGAAGCCGAGGTTGTGGCGGATGCCGGCGACCCGTTGGCCGTCGACGACGGTCTGGCGCTCGGTCCTGGAGTAGTAGCGGATGACCGTGATCGGCTCGTCCGGAGGCCGCTCGGGGCTGAACCGGATGGTCGGGTACTGCTCGCGGGCGTCGTCCTGGGTGATCTCGACGATCCAGTAGAGGTCCTGGAGCTGGAGGTCGGAGGTCTGGTAGAACTTCGGGTAGGCCTCGCGGGGGTTGACCACGTTGAAGTAGATGCCGGCCGGCCGGAAGGGGTCGGGCTCGTCCTTGTCCATCTGGGGGGTGCGGGGGTCGAGCGTGTAGCAGGTGTCGCCCAGGCAGGAGAGGAAGAAGCCGGCCCGCTGCTGCTGGCGCACCATCGCGGAGTGCTCGTGCTGCTCCCGGAGCGCCCGGGTGGTGAGCAGGGCGAGATCGCGGGCGGCGTCGTCGCCGGTGGGGGCGGGGACGGTGGTGGTCGGCCAGGAGCCGCGCACGGCGACGAGATCCTGGACGATGGGTTTGATGTAGTTGGGGCTGGCGCGGTGCTTGCTGGCGAAGGCGCTGGCGTTCTCTCCGAAGGCGCGGAGCGCTGGCCGGCCGTCCGAGTAGTTGGCGAGCGCGGCGTTGCCGGAGACGTCGCCGCCGACGATCTGGAAGTAGGCGGCGAGGTAGGTGTCGTAGGCGGCGATGCGGTTGACCTGATCCGCCCGGCGCTTGAGAGCGCGTTCGAGCAGATCCTTCGGCGGGGTCAGGCCCTCGACGTCGTCGTCAGCCACGGATCCAGCCGCCCGTGAAGCGCCGGACGTAGTCGGGGACGGGGCGGAGGACGGCCCGGACCGGCTCGGCGTTCTGGACGTGGAGCGCGAACTGCCGGCGGCCGATCCAGAGCGCCATCATGAGGTCGTTGACCTCCTTCTTGGGCCAGCCGATGAACTCGTCGCGGAGAGCCTTGACGAGCTCCGGCGGCGCCCCCTCGGCGTGGATGACGAGGTGCTGGTTGGCCAGGATCGGCTCGAACTGCTCGACGCCCTGGGTGGGGTCGCGGAGATTCTCGCTGGTGGTGTGGCAGAAGGTCTGAACATCCGGAGCAATCTTCCTGATCTCGTCACCATACGCCGCCTGGAGGCCGTTGTCCTCGAAGGCGACGGGGCAATTGTACGTTCTGGCCACTTCGACGATCTTCTGACACTGGCTGTGGAAGCCGAGCCCCTCCATCCGGCCCCACTGGATGACGTGATGGAAGAGTTCGGGCTTGGCGGGCGGGGGCTCGCGGGGTCCGAAGTCCCGGAACTTGGCGGGGCCGAGGGTCTGGCGCACCTCGCGCAGCCCGTAGACGGTCCAGGCGGGGTATCGGGCGCCGTGGCGCTGGGCCTTGCGGCCGGAGGCGGGGTCGAAGCCGACGATGACCTTGGTGCGTTCGGGCACCACGCACCAGCGCCAGCGGTCGGGGGCGGCGCGGCCGTCCTTGAGGGCCCAATCCACGGCCGGCTCGGGGAACATGGAGTGCTCCCGGCCGCCGACCTTGAGCCGGCAGCGCATGTTGAAGGCGCGGGTGCCCATCTCCTCGCGCATGTCGCGGATGGCCTGGGGGGTGTCGCGCTCGGGCCAGCGGGGGCGTCCGGGGTCGTCGTCGATGAAGATCGCGATCCGGACCGTCCTGTAGCCGCGATCCTTGTACTCCTGCTCGAGGCGCACGTTGACGTCGTTGGGGTCGTAGGGGGTGCCGACGACGTAGAAGCCGGACCAGATGGTGCCGTAGCGGGAGCGCGGCCGGCGGTGGACAGACTGCTGGCGCATCGTCAGAGCGACAGCTTTGATGTAGTTGAAGTAGTGATCCTGGATCGAGGGGGTGGCGGCCTGCTTCTCGTTGACGATGTCGTCGACGCCGGTCCGGCCGCTGTAGCGGAATCCGGTCTTGGAGGAGCCGATGGTGTGGGCCTCGAACGATCGCTGGCGGATGGGGTTGCCGCCGATCGCGAAGCCGTCGGTCGACCAGATCTTGAATCCGGGGTCGCCCCGGACGGGCTTGCGGATCCAGGGGAAGAGCTGATGGAGGGGCTCGTTGTTCTCTACGATCTGCATGAGGCGGTTGGTCCACTTGCTCGCCAGATCCTCGTCCAGGTAGATGCGCCCCTCGGTGGCGCCGGGCCACTCGCCCCAATCCATGAGGGGGACGACGGTGGAGGAGATGAACGACTTGCCGGCGCCCCAGAAGGCCTGGATCATGGCCGGCCGGGTGGTGTGGCGCATGGCGGCGAGCATGTGGAGGTGGAGGTCTTTCAGGACGATCGGGAAGCCGTCCTCGTCGCGGAGGTCGACCAGCTGGCAGAAGGCGCGGGGGGAGTGGAGGGCGGCGTCGCGGACGATCTGGGCGATGGGGGCCTCGAGATCCTGGGCGGCGAGCGCCCGCCAGGCCTCGATGGGCTGCTGGCAGACGGTGGCCTCGGCGCGGGCGAGCAGCTCGGCGTAGAGGTTCCAGAAGAGCCGGCCGCGGGGGCGGCTGTAGCGGAGGATGCGGCGCACGCGGCGAAGGTCGCGCTCCTGCTCGCGGAGGTCGACGAGCTCGATGGCCCACCAGGGGACGGTGTCGTCGGTGCGGACCTGGAGCGCCCGGGCGGCGTCGGTCAGCTCGTGGCGGCGGTCGTCGAGAGCGGCGATCACCGCGCGAATCCCGGCGGGAGGTCAGGATGGTCGTGGCCGCCGCGGGTGGGGAAGGGCTGGCGGGGATCGACGGGCCCGGGAGAGGCGGTGTCGAAGCTGCCGCCTCTCGTCTCGGTGGGGACGCCGAGATGGCGCGCGATGCGGGAGAGGATCTCGTGGGCGTCGTCCTGGCGGTCGATGGAGCGCATCACGGCCTGGGTGAGGGTGGAGACGCTGTCGATGTCGCCCGATCCCTCGAAGGGCTCGTGGCCGTCGTCGCGGGGGAAGCCGAGCATGAGCCGGACCACCTGGCTCATGTTGGCGCAGCCGCGCTCCTGCATGAGCGCCCGGAGCTTGCGGCGCTCCGCGGCGTCGGCCCGGAAGGAGATCACTCCGCCCATCGGGGCGCCTACGGCTGGGCGGGGATCTCGAGCACCCAGCCGACGTCAATCAGGTTGGGGAAGGCGTCGAGGCTCGGGTACTTCGCCGCGTTGGCCTTGGCGATGACCGGGAAGAGCGCCCCGTTGCCGTAGAAGTGGAGCGCGTAGCCCCAGAGAGTCTCACCCCTGGTCACCTTCACGGTGGCGATGATGGCGGTCGGCGGGGGCGGGCTGCTCTGGGCCGGCGCCCCGAGCACCGGGATCAGGAAGGTGGCCCCGACGGGGATCAGCGAGGGGTCGGGATAGTCGGCCTTGCCGCCGTTGGCCTGCCAGATGGCGGGCCAGTCATCGCCGGCTCCGTAGGCCTCGCTCGCCATCTTCCAGAACGAGTCGCCCGCGACCGAGACGTACTCCTGGCCAGGGGTGGGATGGGAAGCCGGCGCGGGCCCAGGGGGGGGTTCGGGCGCCGGCTCGGGAATTGGGGGCGGTTCGGGGGCGGGGACCGGCTCGCCGGCGAGCGCCGGGGAGGTGAACTCGTCGGTGAGCGGCTCGCCGTTGGTGAGCCACGCCGCGAAGCCGCTGGTGCCCCAGCGGGAGATGCCCGCGATCACGGTCGGCTCGGCGTAGGGGCCGTTGCTCCGCACGGCGGCGATGATGCCGGCGTACTCGGGGACGGTGTTGAACGTCTCCAGGTAGGCGTCCAGGGCGGTCGCCTCGTCGGGGTAGTTCTGGACCCCGGCGTCGTTGAACTTGCTGGAGCCGCCGTGGATGAGGGTGTCGGCCAGCGGGTTGTTGCGGGCCTCGGTGCCCTCGAACCGAGCCCAGGTGTTGAAGAAGGCGAGCGTCTCGGCGGAGGGGTCGTCCTGGCCCAGCTTGGCCGCGAGGCCAGTGAAGAAGCCGTCGGTGTTGCCGCTCATGCCGCTGCCGGAGGGGCCGGGGGCGGCGGCGGGGCCAAAGGGACGGCCGGCTTGACCGCCGCGGTGACGTTGGCGGGCATGGTGTCCCAGGTGTGGACGGCGGCGTTGACCAGGGTGGTGATGACGCCGGAGATCAGCAGGTAGTCGGCCGAGGCGTTGTGGCCGGACCAGCCGGTGACGATGTTCTGGACGAGGCCCAGGGCGGTCAGTCCGAGCCCGAAGAGGCCGGTCAGGAGGACCGCGATGCTGACCTGCTTGCCGAAGATGTTCATGCCTGGCTCCCGTGGTGTCTGGCCCTTGACTGGGGGCCCGGGAGGGGTTAGCCTCCCGGGTGGACTCCAGACATGAGCGACTGTACCAGACCCGCGCTCCCCGCGAAAGCCCCGGCCCTCTGATGGGCGGTGGTCTTGTCGGTTTCCGGGCTCGCAACCACCCTCAACAGGTGGAGATGTGGGGCTCCGAGGATGCCATCGACGATCGCGGCACCCCCGCCGATCTCTTCGCGGAACTCGACGCCCGCTTCCACTTCACGATCGACGTGGCCGCCTCAGCCAGCAACCACAAGGTCGCCCGCTGGTACGGCCTCCAGCAGGACGGCCTTGCCCACTCTTGGGCTGCCGAGCGTGTTTGGTGCAATCCACCCTACTCCAGGATCCCAGCCTGGGTACGCAAGGCCCGGGTCGAATTCGAGGCGGCGTGCCCGCTCATCGTGATGCTTCTCCCCGCCAGTCGGACGGAGCAGGCGTGGTGGCAGGACGACATCGAGCCCTTCCGCGACCGAGGTCTCGGCGTCAGGACCGAGTTCCTGCGGGGACGACGTTCCTTCGCCCTCCCTGGCCTCCAGTCGGCGTTGCCGAATTCGAGGGTGCCCTTCGGGCTGGTGTTGGCGATCTGGGAACCGGTCGGTGGCTGATCGCCTAGCCCCATCCGGCAGAGGCGAGCACGTCTGCCACCGATGCGGCGGGCCCCGGCCGTGCTCGGCGTGCGCCGCCGTCGTCCAGCTCACCGTAGACACGCCGCGCCACCTGCGCGTGTGGTTCCGGCTCGATCCCGAAGACGAGCTGGGCCGGCAGACTCTCCTCCGCTGCGGATGCGTCTACGATCCGAGCGTGGAACTGTGGAGCGCCCAGCCGCCGGCGACGCCACTCCGCTCGCGCTTCGGCTGCGTCCCCAACCCTTATCTCGCGCATGATCCCGTACCCGTCGATCGCGGCTATGCCACCAGCATATCCGACCTGATGGCGTGGATGTCGCAATGAACCGGATGGTGAGCGTGATCACTGCGGCCAGGACGGGGCCGCGTCGGGAGACGCTCAGGGCGACGATCGCCTCGGTCGATGCCCAGACCTACCGGCCGCTCGAGCACTGGATCATCTTCGACGGACCATCCGGGCTGCGGAGGTCCGAGCCGCCGCCCGGCGCCGATCCCGGCCGTGGCGTCGAGCGGCACGTCCTGGAGCTCGGCCGACGCTGGCATCCGATCACGCACGGCAGCTGGGGCCTCGAGGCGCTGGCGGTCGGGCTCTACCTCTGCCGGGGCACCTGGGCCTGCTTCGTGGCCGACGACGACGCGATCGCTCCGGATCACGTCGAGCATCTGGTTGCGGCGATCCGGTCCGACGGCGGCTACGAGTACGCCCTATGCGCGGTCGGCTACGCCAACGGGACGGTGGTGGGCGACGGCACCATCACCGAGTTCCGGGTGGGCGACAGCATGATCCTCTTCCGGGTGGACGACTACAGCCGCGCCCCTCATCGGGTCGGCGGTCTGACGATGGACTACGAGTGGCCCTCCCGCTTCACGGCGGGCAAGCGCGGCATCTTCACGGGCCGGCCAACCTACCTCGCCCGGCCTCACGACCCCGCCTACCCATTCCCCACGGAGGTCTGACCCGTGCCCCACACCTGGAAGTCCCCGACCCCGACGCCGTGCCCGACCCACACCCCCCGCCCGACGCCCACGCCGCACCCGACGATGACGCCGCTCCCGTCGTCCACGCCCGTCCCCACGCCGCCGCACGTCCCGATCCCATTGACGGGCGTCCACGACCCGGCCATGCTGCTCTTCGTGGTCGCGCTCGCGCTCCTCATCGTCGGCATCCTGATTGTCGCGCTCGCGCTGCTTCGCCGTCCCGAGGACGTCTGACCATGAGCGAGGCCGGCGTTCGGATGCCCGGCTGGCACCGCGTCTACGGCGCCGAGAGCGCTCAGGACTTCTCCTCCAAGGTCGCCCAGGCCCGCGCTCAGGGCTACGAGGCCCGCCGCCGCCAGCGCCCCCGCTGCAACCGCTGCCACCAGCTCATGCCGCCGGGCGACCACGCCCTCTTCTGCCCCCGCTGCATCGCCGGGTAAGAAAACGCCCCCTTGACGGCCGGAGCCGAGGGGGCGTATCTTTGCCTGCGTGACCAAGCGAAGCGAGCGTAACGCACCGGACGCCTCCCCGTCAAGCGGGTCGAGGCGAGTAGTCAGCGTCGAAGAGGCGCTCGCGGTCTCCGCTGGCATCATCCTCGCCTTTCGCTCCATCCCTCTCGCAGAGGTGGCGGGCCATCCGGCCGCAAGTGCGGGCTACACCTCGCCCGCTCGAGTTGATCGACCTGGCGAAACAGCGGCCGACCAGGAGCCCGCCACCTCATGAGCCTCTTCGACGGCAAGCCGCCCTACCCCATCGAGTACAGGAGACAGCAGCAGGCCGCCGATTGGACCACGCTCATGATCGCCGCCGGCTTCGGCCCTCTGTTCGTCCCTGGACGCGAAGTCAGGTTCGTCCGCGAACGCATGGCCTCCTGGCAAGGCCGCCAGATGGTCGACGGGACACCCCGGTGAAGCGCGAGACCAACGTGGAGTTCCTCACCGGCGGCCTGCGCGCCCATGTCGGCCGCGCCGCCCCCCAGGACCCCTACTGCTTCCCTTGCCTGCGCTGCGGTCGTACCATCGACCGCCGCCTCCCCGGCTACTTCGGCTCCTCACTCTGCCCTCGCTGCCAACCAGCGGTCTACGGCCGATCATGAGCGGTCGCCGGAAACCCCGTTGTTGGCATTGCGGGCGCCCGTTCATCCCACACGACCCCCGGCATCACATCTGCCCTGCCTGCTGCTTCGTGCGAGTCGATTCATCGGTCCGCGCCGCCCGACGGGATCGCGTTCTGGCCACGCTTCCCAACCTGCCGATCATGCGCGAGGTCACCCTGCCGCCTGCCTTCAAGGATCTGCCGCCTCCCAGCGTCACCGAGCCGGCGCGACGCCTCAGCCGCTCCACCATCGCCGCCGCCCGACGCATCGCTCTCCACCTCGAGGGCGACCAGCTGTGAGCGATCTCATCCCCGACGGCACCCGCATCACCACACGCAAGCCCATCCCCGACTGCTCCAACCCCGGCGGGCACGACTGGCGCACCAGCAGCGTCTGTCTCCTACCCACCAAGGGCATTCACTTCAAGCAGAACTGCCGTCGCTGCCACGCCGGGAGGACGGCCTTCGCCCCCAACCCATAGCCGGGCACCTACCAGCCGACGCTGCGGGATTCCGCCACCGAGCCGCATGGTGTTCGCACCACCCAAACCCCGAATTTACGGGCCAGGTGGTGGGGCCGCTCCATCAACCTACACTTACAAGCGTAGGGGGTAGGGGGTCTCATATGCCCGGCAGGGCTCCACCGGAGCCGCAGCGGAGCGAGGCGACCCTGAGCACCTTCGCTCCTTGAGGTTCATCCCGCTCCCGACCACACGTGATGAGGCGCTACATCCGTAGCGCCTTCCCACGAGACCGCATTCGCTCCGTATGACGCTCTACAACGCACACGGACCGGTATAACCCCTTACTCTACACAGCGCGGTGTAAGTGGTGGGGGTGTGGAGGAACGAACGGGGGCCGGGACAGCCCCGCAGGCGGGGACGCGCCGTGGACCGCGGTCGGTCCCGGGCGCGCGGGATCGCCGCGGTTGACGCGAGGAGCGCGCGAGGCTCGCTCAGTTTGATGCGATCGCGCGAGTGAGGTTCGACGAGGGGCGACGTCGCTGCGCTCCTGTCGCTGAGGGCGTCGCCGGGTGACCCGGCTCCGGGGACGTGAGCGGCTACCGTAGCCCCTTGACACACGGCAAACACGGCCGTACCATACTCACATGGACACCGACAGGGAGGCGACGGCGATGTGGGAGATCTTCGACCCGCGCGACGGGTTCGTGGTGATGACGGTGCGCTGGCGGTGGCTGGCGCGGTGGTTCAGCCGGCGCGGCGGCTACGACTACGCGCGCCGCGGCGAAGGCTGGATCGGGCGATGAGCGGCGACAGCTACACCGCCGACGTGGTCAAGGCCACCGAGGCGCGCTGGGGACGGGCGGTCAACGTCGCGCTGACGGCGCTCGAGCGCAACCGACCGAAGCTGGCGCGGGTGGCGTTCCGCGAGGCCAAGATCGCCGCCGAGACGGCGCGGATCTGCACGATCCTGCTGAGCGACCGCGAGAAGGCAGCGAGCTGGGCGCGTGACCGCGACCGCATGGCCTACGAGGTCATGGCGACCACCGTACCCGGCTGGCCCTCGGGGTTCCGGGCGGCATGAGCCAGACGCACCAGGGCGACAACTACCGCGAGCGCGAGTTCGCAGCCTGGGCCACGGAACAGGGCTGGAGACCGACCAAGCGCGGCTGGCCCGACTTCTGGCTGCCTGGCATGTGCGCCGGCGACGGCGGATGCGTCGAGGTCAAGACGCCAGCGACCAACTTGACCCGCGCTCAGGCGGCGCTCACCGACTGGCTCATGGCCTACGGCATTCCCTGCTTCCGCTGGGACGAGAAATACGGCCTGCGTCGGCTGACCATTCCAACAGCGAACCAAGAGCCACGAAGTCGCACACGCCCCGTTGACGGCTCACAGCGTATCGTCGTACCATGGCGACCATGACAAGCGAAGCGCGGTGGGAACGTCTACAGCCCACCAACGGACACGGCTACCAGCCGATCTCTGGCGCTCAACTTCGTCTGTACTCGCTCTATGGAGGGATGCTGACCACGGCCGCGTGGGAGCAGCTGGGGAAGCCCGAAGCCGTCGCCATCGAGTTGAGCCCGTCGGCGGGCTACTCGATCGTCCGCGCGACGCTGGGAGAGCCGGATGCGGTGCCGCTGAGCAAGCACCGACGCCTGGCGTCGGGCATGCTCTCGCCAGCGCTGCGCGGCGAGACGTTCCCGCTCGTGATCACGCTCCTGCCGGCGCCGGGCGACCCGGGGCGGCTGATCTTCGGGGCCATGGCGAGCGAGCCGAGCGGACGTCGGCCACGGCCACGCTCCCCCATGACACCAGACTGACCGACGATACTGAGGAGCCAGACACCATGACCACGCTCTACAAGCTCACCGACAGGAACGCGACCACGTTCGGCGGGATGAGATGGTCACCCGGTACGACCAACAGCCTTGAGCATCGTCCTTCGTCACCCTCTCTCTGCTCCGGCGACGTGCTCCACGCCTACCGCGACGATACCCTGGCGCTCCTGCTCAACGCGAACGGCGCCAAATTCCAGCCACCGCGCCTGTGGCGGGCTGAGGGCAAGATCGTCTGTTACGACTACGGCAAGGTCGGATGCTTCGAGTTGAAGATCATCGAGGAGATGGAGCTGCCCGGCTGGTACACCGACGAGAGGATGCGACGGCGCGTTATGGTCGCGTTCGCGGTCCTCTGCGCCGAGTCCGTGCTCGACATCTTCCAGAAGCGCCGACCGCGCGACGAGAGGCCACGCAAGGCAATCGAGGCCGCTCGGGCTTACCTGGCGGGGAAGCCCTACGCCGCCGCCGCCGCCTACGCCGCCGCCGACGCCGCCCGCGCCGCCGCCTACGCCGCCGCCGACGCCGACGCCGCCGCCGCCGCCGCCGCCGACGCCGCCTACGCCGCCGACGCCTACGCCGCCGCCGACGCCGCCGCCCACGCCGCCCACGCCGCCGCCTACGCCGCCTACGCCGCCTACGCCGCCGCCTACGCCGCCGCCTACGCCGCCGACGCCGCCGACGCCGCCGACGCCTCCGCCTACGCCGCCGACGCCGCCGACGACACCGACGACACCGACGCCGCCGCCTACGCCGCCGCGGCGCCAGACTTCGCAGAACTGGCGCTCCGGGCCGTCAGGATGGCGGCATGACACCGGCATGAGCTACGCCGAGAATACCGTCGTCACCCCCGAGCGCTCGCGGGGCGAGATCGAGCGCATCTTGACCCCTCCTGCCACGCTGCCAGGCTTGCCGGCGCCGAAGGGCACGCCGCGAATCACCGCCCGCGTGGTCGACCAATGACACGAACAGCCCCCCGCAATGCCTCCCGCGCGTGGGTGCGCCGTCACCTGCGCCCTCGAACGGCCACCGGCGCGTGGGCCCGAGGGTGGGAGCTCTGGACCCGCTCCGACGGCCAGTCCCGCTGGGTCCACGCCTGGACGCCCGAGAGCGAGCCGGAGCGCCACCTGAGCCCCCGCGAGTGGCTAGCGCTCTTCCTGCTCGCCTCCCTCCTCTGGGCGGCCATCATCGTCGCCGTGACCGTCTGGTGACCGCGCCCCACGTCTCCGAGGATGAGTTCCTGACGGCCGTGCTCGACCTGGCTCAGCTGCGCCGCTGGCACGTCCTGCACCTGCGCCCAGCCCGCACCGCTCGCGGCTGGGAGACGCCCATCCAGGCCGGCGGGAAGGGGTGGCCAGACGTATTCGCGACCCGCGGCGCTCGAGCGATCGCGCTCGAGCTCAAGTCGGCGCACGGCCAGACCACCCCTGAGCAGGATCGCTGGATCTCGGACCTCGACCAGGCAGGCATCCAGGCGCTCGTGGTGCGTCCCGCCGACTGGCCGCTGATCGTGCGCCTACTCTCTTGACGCCGAGCGGACATGGACGTACCATCTGCGGCATGACGGACACCACGACGCGAGGGACCAGACCATGACAGCCACTTGCCACGTTTGCTCCGGCGTTGGGGAGATCCTCCCCGGCGTCGTCTGCGAGCATTGCTCCGGCGTCGGCACCACCTCCTACGCCTGCTGCTGGATGGACGCCCACGGCGAGACGCGCGA